>Ga0194123_10002214_pt1 | contig 26161 bp, 16 predicted proteins | sample TA2MahsurfametaG_5_FD_155479 | JGI IMG/M metagenome (GOLD analysis project Ga0194123, IMG submission 155479) | Freshwater microbial communities from Lake Tanganyika, Tanzania - TA2015023 Mahale A surface | ecosystem: Environmental > Aquatic > Freshwater > Lake | place: Tanzania: Lake Tanganyika... | reverse complement strand
TGGAGCTTGACTGTAAATCAGGGGATGTTCCCTGTTGTGTTACAGGTTACAAAACCGTTGCTCTGCCGCTGAGCTAAGCCGGCCCGGTGAGCTCCGAGAGGAGCCTTGGGGAAACGCCGCGCGGGCGGCGAACCACCATATTGTGGAGCCTTGCCTGCAGGTCGGCCAAAGCCAAGTGGAAGTTAACGGAAGCTTCGAACCCGCATTGGGCGGGACGATGTGGGGCCGTGGCTGGCAGTGACAGGCCCTTTTTGGCGCCCGCCGGGGCATCAAGTCGCGATCAACGGCTGGCGGGTGAGGATCGCATGCACGGCGAAGGCCACGGCAAGGACGGCGGGCAGCAGGGTCACGAAGATCGAGAAGACCAGTCCGAGGCGGAGCCATAGGGGGCCAGGTCGCCCCGCGTCGCCGGCCACATTCTACGGCAGACCAACTCCGCCAACCAACCGCCGGTGTAACAAAGATTAGCCGCGACGGCGTAGATGAGCGCGAAGAAGAAGAGCGGCGGATCGAGCCGATGGAGAGGCGTTTCCAGAAACGCGTTCGCGATACCCATGGCCAAGATCCCCGTGGCGAGGGTGACGAGCCCGGCGATGCCGACGATGAGGTTGAAGGCGACACGGCGCACTTCCCACCAACCGATGATCCGCCAAGCACTCCGGGGTCCGACCTCGCCGAGGAACAGGGATGGCCCAAGGAGTCGATTCAAGATCGAGATCATGATCCGAAGAACGCCTCCCTTTGCCGGCCTGCAGCCTGCCGGTCGCGGCCCGGGGCAGCCCCGAGCCCGACGACAGGCTTGAATCTCCCAGCGTCGTCGGCCGGCCGGCGTTGGGCCACACACCGTCCAGGATGGATCCCGAAACGCCCCAACTGGTCACCCAAGGCCGGCCGGGACAGGCCGAAACTCGATTCCGCCCGGTTCTGCCCGGTTCCGCCCGGTTAAGCAAACTGCGAATCGGTAAGCCCCCCCTGCACCGACGCCAGGGATGCCGAGAAGGTCGCCAGCGGGTGGCCCCGCCGATCAGGCCTTATTTCTTCGTGGCGATCGTGGCGGCGAGACGGTCGAAGTCGCGGTCGATCGGCTTCTGCGCCGGGGCGTCCCAGGTGTGCTTGCCGGTCATCGGCTCGAACCACTTGTAGATCTCGGAGTGGCCGTCGGCGAAGGTGAGGTTGGCCCCGCGGCTGTGACGGTCCGACGGGTCGTTCTGCCAGACGCGGTTGTCGACCTGGATGGCGAAGTAACCGTCCTCCAGGGTCTTGGTGCTCTCGTCGATCAGAACCAGTGCCCCGGAAGGATCGGGATCGATGATGTCCGAGGTCTTGCGGCGGAGGGGATAACGCGGGTTCACCCACTCGACATTGCTGTTCATCTGCCCCGACATGGAGTAGCTGCGAACGCGGCGGAACTTCCGGCCCTGATACTTGTAGTCGTCGGCCGGGCAGACGTAGATGGCCTCGGACGAGTTGTAGGGATAGAGCTTGCCCGTGATGATGTTGTTGCGGTTGGTGTGTCCCGGGGGCGAATTGACGTCGCCCAAGATCCACGCATCCGGAGTGCCCAGGAAGTTGGGCACCAACCGCTCCTGGTGGTCGCCTGAGTAAAGGATCCACGCCAGGCAAAGCTGCTTGGTGTTCGAGAGGCACGAGATCGACAGCGCCTTGGATTTGGCCTTGGAAAGCGCCGGCAACAACATCCCCGCGAGGATCGCGATGATGGCGACGACGACCAGCAATTCGATGAGGGTGAATCCCCTCCGCTTGGCACCGATGCGTTGTTGAATCTTCATAAGCTCTCGAGTCCGCAAACTTCCAACAGGCTTGACGCTCCGGGACTGTGGCCGGGCCCGGCTCGGGCCCCAAATGGAACGGGTCGACCCGGTGCGGCGCTGTGGTTGGGAAGTTGGGTGCCCCCAAACGCCGTCCAAGTCAAGCTTCCCCGTGCGTGGCGAGATCGGTTCGGGCGGCAAGTCACCGATCCACGGGGCGGCAAACGTCCCATGGCACCGCGCGATTGCAGGATTGCCTCGGGACGCCCCGCCCAATCAGCGTTCGGGATCTCCCCTCGATGCCCATGCGAACGCACCCCCCGACCCGGATGACCGCCGAGGAGGCCGCCGCCAGGGTCCGCCCAGGTCATTGGGTGGACTACGGCTTCGGCATGGGACAGCCCGACGCCTTCGATCGGGCCCTGGCCGGCCGCGATGACCTGACGGGGCCGGTGTACCTGCGGGCGGCTTTGTCGATGCGGCCGCGGGCGGTGCTGTCGGCCGCGGATGCCGGGCGTCGGTTCGTCTGGATGAATTGGCATTTCTCGGGCATCGACCGGCGGGCCCACGATGCCGGCGAGGCGCATTACATCCCGCTGAACTTCGGGGAGGCTCCCGGTCTGTACCGGCGATTCATCGACCCGGTGGACATCGCCGTGGTGAAGTGCTGCGGACGCGATGCCGCGGGATTCTTCAATTTCAGCGGTGCCTGCACCTACCACGAGGCCCTGCTGGAACGGGCCCGCTGCGTGATCGTGGAGGTGGACCCGCGCATGCCCCGCGTCCGGGGCCCACGGAACGGGATCCACGAGTCCCGGGTGGACGTCGTCATCGAGACCGACGGGCTGGGCGCCCCGGAACTGGGCCAGGGAACGCCCAGCGACACTGACCTGCGGATCGCCCGGCAGGTGGCTGAACACGTCGAGGACGGAGCCTGCCTGCAAGTCGGCATCGGCGGTCTGCCCAATGCGGTGTGCAACGCGATCCTGGAGGCCGGCGTGAAGGATCTCGGCATCCACACCGAGATGCTGGTCGACGGGTTGATGCGCCTGCATCAGGCCGGCCGGGTGACCGGCGCGCGGAAGGCCAACGGCATCGGCAAGACGGTGTTCACCTTCGCCGGCGGATCGACGGCGCTGAACGCCTTCATCCATGACCATTGCGAACTCGAGTCGTGGCCGGTCGACGAGACCAACCTGCCCGACCGGATCCAGGCCAACCCCGGGGTGGTCTCGGTCAACAGCACCGCGCACATGGACTTGCAAGGCCAGGCGGCCTCGGAAAGCGCAGGCCACCGGCATCTGACCGGCACGGGCGGGCAATTGCAGTTTGTGCGCGGGGCCTACGCCTCGGCGGGTGGCAAATCGTTCCTCTGCCTGCCGTCCACCCGCACCCGGCGCGATGGAACGGTCGAGAGCCGGATCGTGGCCGCGTTGGAACCCGGAACCATCGTCACCACGCCCCGGACCGACGTGATGTTCGTGGCGACGGAGTGGGGCGTGGTGAACCTCAAGGGTCGTTCGGTGCCGGAGCGAGTCCGGGCGCTGATCTCGGTGGCGCATCCCGACTTCCGCGAGGCGCTCTCGCGGCAGGCTCGGGAGACGCGCCTGGTCCCCGCGGGATTCCTGTGAGGGCGGTCCGGCGGGTCCAAGGACACCCGGCCGGACGCCCGGCCGCACTCCCGAAATCGAACCTTCTCAAGGGCGGCCTCCCAGGCATTCTGCCGACATGAATCCCCTCAAGCTCGCCATGACCATGCTGGGTCTGGCCGCCTGCGTCGCCGATGCCGAGAACTGGCCGCAGTTCCGCGGGCCCGATGGCCAGGGCCATTCCAAGGAGACCTCCGTGCCGACGACCTGGTCGGCCACCGAGCACCTCGCCTGGAAGACCGAGATCCCGGGCGAGGCTTGGTCGTCGCCCATCGTGTTCGGCAACCGGGTCTACGTGACCACGACCACCGACAATGGCGAGTCGTGCCGGATCCTGGGGCTGGACCGCAAGACGGGCCGCATCGTCTGGAACACCGAGGTGTTCCGCCAGGTGCCCCGGCGCAAGGAGACCCGCAATTCATACGCCACGCCCACCCCGGCCACCGACGGCAAGCGGGTCTACGCCTGCTTCGGGGACGGCAGCTTCGCGGCGGTGGACGTCGACGGAAAGCCCGTGTGGATCAACCGGGACCAACCCTTCTACAGCCAGCATGGGCTGGGCACCGCCCTGCTCCTCCAGGACGGACTGCTCATCATGTCGCGGGACGCCAGCAGCGAGGGCCCCGACAAGAAGGTCGGCTGGCAGATCCCGTGGGAGAAGTCGTATGTGGTCGCCCTCGACAGCAAGACCGGCAAGGAACGTTGGCGGACCGGACGCGGGCGCTCACGCATCTCGCATGGCACCCCGGTGCTGTGGATCGATCCGAAGGGCCGCCGCCAACTGGTGACCGAGGCGGGCGACGTGCTGCAGGGCTTCGACCTCAAGGCGGGCACCCTGCTGTGGACCAGCGACGTGCCCGGCGAGGGCAAGGTGCCTTCGGTGGTGATCGGCGACGGCTTGGCCTTCTGCTCGGGCGGTTGGGGCGGCAAGGAAGGCATCAAGGCCTTCCGGTTGGGCGGCGAGGGCGCGCTCAAGCAGTCCAACCTGGTCTGGGAACAGAAGCGCGGCGAGCCGAAGGTGCCCTCGCTGATCCACCTCGACGGCCATGTGTACGGCATGACCGACACCGGGGTGGCCACCTGCTACGAGGCTGCCACCGGGACCATCGTCTGGCAGGAGCGGGTCGGCGGCAATTTCTCGGCCTCGCCCGTCTCGGCCGGCGGCCGGATCTACTTCGTGGGCGACAACGGACAGACGACCGTGCTGGACGCCTCGAAGACCTTCCGCGTGGTGGCCCGGAATGCCCTGGTCGAGGGCGAGGAGGTCCAAGCCTCACCGGCGATCTCACAGGGACTCTTTGTGTTGCGAACGCGGCGGAACCTGTGGGCGTTCAAGAAGTGAGGGATCGGGCGTCCGAGGAAGGCTCGCACGAGGAACTTGGTGACGGCGGGAAGACAGGTTGACGTTCGGCGGTTTGTGCCGAAGGTCATGCTCGGCGCCCACTGCCACCCAACCGCAATGTCACTCTCCGCAACGGCAAGGCCCCGATTGGAGTCGCAGGAACTCCAGACCGCCGGCAGGCCGGTGATGCACCAAACCTGGAACGAACTGTTCTTCCTGCACTGGACGGAGCGGGCGGACACCTTGAGATCCCGGCTCCCGCCTGGCCTGACGCTCGACGAGCATCAGGGGCGATCCTACATGGGCCTCGTGGGGTTCCGGATGGATGCGGTGCGACCCCGGGGCCTGCCGGCGGTGCCTTGGCTGTCGTTCTTCCTCGAATTGAACGTGCGACTGTACGTGCGGGACGACCACGGCCGCCCCGGCGTGTTCTTCTTGTCGCTGGATTGCGACCGGTCCATCGCGGTGTGGATCGCCCGGGCCTTCTTCAGCCTGCCCTACGAGCATGCCGAGATGCGGTCTGGAACGAGGGACAGCGAACGGACCCTCGGGTGCCGCCGGCGTGGCCTCGGGACAGACGTCGCGGAATACACCTGGCGCCCCGCCTCGGCGCCACAGGTTTCCGCACCTGGCTCCATCGAATTCCACCTGCTGGAACGCTACCGCTTCTTCACCCCGCGCCATGGCAGGCTCATGGAGGGTGTCGTGGAGCATGCCCCCTATGAAGCCTCCCCGGCCCTGGTCTCCCGCTGGAGCGCCCTGCCCCTTGGGTGGAATGGGCTCCCGATCCCGGACCGCCCCCCGGACTTGGCCCATTGCTGCCGAGGGGTCTCGGTCAGGGCCTACCCGCTGCGTCGGCTTGCGGCATCGGGCCCGCCGACTGGGCCAGCGTGATTCCGACACGGTCGAGGGTGCCCGAAAACCTTGGACGACCACCGGGTGTGTCGGGCAATTCTTCACCCGCATGCTCCTGAGTCTTTCCACCTTTCCCGCCGAAGAACGGGCCCGTCGAATGGTTCTCGGCCGCCTGGCCGCCGTGATGTTCCTGATCCTTGCCGGAGTCGCCCGGGCCGAATCCCCGCAGGCCTCGCCGGCGATCCCGCTCGGAGGCCTCGAGGCGGCGCTGAACCAGACGATCTTGGGCAAACTCGGCCCCGACGTGTTTCCGCTCCTCGGGTCCGATTTGCCCATCCAGAAGGTCTGGCAGGATGGACCATACCTGTGGGTGATCCAGCGCGAGCCGTTGCCGGGTCAGCATCTCGTCCACCAGGAGGTGATCCAAGTGATGGACGTGTCGAAGTGGGGCGCCCCGCGCCGTGTCCAGACGCTCCGGCCCTTGGGTGATGCGGGCCAGTCGGTGGTCTGGCCGACCGAGGGGATCCACGGCATGCAACTCGGCACGGTCTTCCTGCGCGAGGGTTGGCTCTATGCGCAAGACCAGTCGTCGTTCGCACCGGCGGCCTCGTATTACACCTACCGGTGGCAAACCAACGGGACCTTCACATTCTCCGGGATGCGTACCCTGGAGAGTCCCGACACCTCGGCGGCCCCGCTGCAGACGGTCACCACACGGATGTACCCGCACGGCGGGGAACTCTTCGTCCAAGGCAAGGTCTATTCGACCTCCTCGCTGTACAACCTCGGGCTGCCGCTCTCCGACGGTTACCTGTTCTCGCGCTACTCCATCGGCCAGGGATCGCTCCCGTTGGGTTTCCCCAAGGGCCCGGGTGCCCAGGGCGTCGGATTCTCCTCGCTTGTGGGGCAGGCCGGACTCCCGGAGAACCAGGCGCTCGGGACCACGCCGGCGCGGAAAATCCATGACTCGATGATGTTCTTCCGGAACGCCCCGGAGTGGCCGATGTTCGACCAATCGGGCTCGGCCCGGCTTTCCGGCGGAGAGGATGGCCAACCACGATCGATCACCTACGAATGGATTGAGCTGACGCGTCCCCTGCATGTGTCGCCCCTGAGCGTGCAACTCACCGGGTTCCTGCCCGAGGCGAGCCTGCACCTGCCGATGAGCCGGATCGTGGCCGGCATGGTCCCGCGGAACGAGCGCCTGTCGCAGACGCTCGACCTCAAAGGGCTTCTGCTCGATGCGATCCCCGGACGCCACCAGGCCCTGATCGACTTCCTGAGGCTGGATCCCGGTTTCGACGAGAACCTCGACGTTTACCTGCGGCGGTTCGACCTCGACCGTCAGATCACGGTGCGCGAGGCGCTGCGGGCGATCTCGTTGCGGCAATTGGAGACACGCCTGGAAGGGGTGGTCGAGGGCTACTTCAATCGGGTCTTCGCGGAGTTGTCGTTGAACAAGGTGGTGCAGGGATCGCTGGCCATCGACGATTTCGGTCAGCGGATGGTCATCCTGCGCAATCGCCTGAAGGACTACTTCGATGCGCTCAGGATCGATGCCTTCGTGGTGGATCATGTGTTCAAGGCGCTGGTGCCCGACCTGCCTTTCATCGATGACACGGTGCATCAGTTTGTCGATCGATTCAGCCGCAGCAGCTTCGGACTGTTCGTGAACGGGGTGATCCGCTTCATCAACCTGAACCCGGCGACCTGGACGGTGGAGGTCACGATCGGGTGCGATTTTCCGGATGACCTGCCTTCGTTGGCCCGCTCCCTCCTGAAGTCATGGGGAGACGGCATCCGCATCGAGTGGGACAACCGCATCTACTACGAGGGTCTCAAGGTCGCCGCGCACTACGCCGGCTTCGAGGGATTCCCGCGCTTCGAGATCGCGGCCCGGGAAAGGTTCCAGGCGCACCTGCTGGAGGTGCAGTCCCAACTGTTCGGGGCGATCGACCCGGTGGTGGCCAAGGTGGAGGGCTGGAGCGGTCTGCGGAAGTCTTTCGCGGTGGGGATCTACAACAAGAAGCTGCTGGCGCTGGTGGCAGACCTCGTGGCCGACGGGGTCGGAGCCGTCTTGAGTGCCCGGACCCGCGACGTCGACATCCTCGACCGGACCGTGGTGGAAGTGATTGGCCGGTTCAACCTGCAGGGTGAAGGCGAGCGCCTGCGCTTCGAACAGATCCTGAGTGTGACCGACCTAGGTTCATTCCTCACCACGCCTCTGGACTCCCTCTTCGAGGGTCTCGAGCTCGATCTGGGCCGACTGGGATTTCAGTCGGTGATCGAAGGCCTGGTCATCGAGCAGTTCCGGAAGACCTTCCCGGAGTTGAACCTGGACCTGAGCCTGCAGGACCACCTGTTGGACTACCTGTTGAGGGCTTTGGACTTCTCGCGCATCACGCAGGCGCTGGTCCACGAGGTATTCGGGGAACATTTCGACGAGCGGCTCGGCGGCGGCACCCAGACAGTCTCCCGGTTCATGTCTCGGTTCATGGAATCGCTGTCGCCCTACCGGCCAGGCGACGACTGCTGGATGAACCTCATCCGGGAAGCGCGGTGGTTGGGGACGATTCTGGGAATTTTGCCAGACCCCACGGGTGTCAGCCAGGCCGTCGCCTTCAATCTCATGGCCATTCAGCAGGCCACCCAGACGGCGGTGCAGGAATCGGTGAACGCCACGATCCGTGAGGCCGTGGGCCAGTACGTCGGGGGCGTGGTGAGCGATGTCCTTTCGAGTGCGGGCTCGGTCAACACCAGCTTCTCGGCGGAGTCGAGGCGTTCGGTGGCCAAGGTCACTCATTCGCTCGAGGCGGAACTGGCCGCGTATCGGGGCCGGCCGATCCAGCACCTCGGCAGCCACGGTCAAGGTGACCGGATCGTCAGCTTGCTGCAGGTGCTCGGAGGCGAGACGCCCGAGCTGCTGGAGCTGTCCTATGACCGGGTGACGGCGTGGCATGCGGTCCGTTCCCTGGGGCCGCTGCCGTCGGGAGGTCCGCAGCCGATGGCCTCGACGGACGGCTCCAGCCCCCGGTTGAGCCAGGGGTTCCTCGGCCTGGGCTCCCCCGGAGGACTCTCAGGACGTCCAACCGGAGCCTTCGTTCTCGATGCGGTCTCGGGTCGGACGGTCTTCTTCCCCAAGGCCGATGCGAACGCCGAGCGCCTGCTGGTGTCGACCGACCGCGAACGGGCGGTCCTGTGGAGCGCGCGACGATTGCAGGTCGGGCTGCTGCCGCTGTGGACGGACCTCGAGCGGGAACGGCTGCCCCTGGGTCTGGCACCGCAACTCGGGCTTCCTCCCGCCGAGCTGTCCTTCGTCCCCGGCGAGCGCCTGGACCCGGGCGTGCGAGTCCGCGGCGTGCGTCCCATGACCTTCTTGTGGAAGAACGCCACGGGACGCGTCGTGGCCAGCGGCACCAACGGCTTCGCGCTCACGCCTGACGAGGCCTGGGCGGAGGGTGTCTACCGCCTGGTGGCGACCAACGCCCACGGCGCGGCCGAGTCGGCCCCGCTGCGCCTGACCCGGCGCGCCCCCGCGTTGGCTGAACTGACGTTGGTGGCCGACGGTTCCTGGATCCGAGGGAGGGTGGGGGAATCGTTGGAGCTGCCCGTCACGGGCCAACTTGGCGACACGCCACTGCGTTACTCGCTGCTGCGGGGTTCCCAGACGGTCCTGGCGACGACCAACCGGACCCTGCGGATCGGTCCTCTGGCCCCAAGCGACTCCGGTCGGTATTCGGTCCGGGCCGATGGCCCGCGGGGTGGGCGGGTGCTGGGGACCTTCCATTTGACCGTGGTCGGTCGATTCGAACCGCCGGCGAATTTCCGTCCCACCTTCGCCACCACCAACGAACTGGCCCAACTGTCGCGGTTGTTCGATCGGGTCGAGGCGACCGATCCACGCACCGCGGTCACCCGATCCTACACCATGTCGCGGGAGAACCTGCCGCCCTACAACCGGGTGGACCCGTCCCGATACCGGGGATTCCTCGGCGATCGCGGCTACGCGTTCATCGACCGGATCCCGCCCGGAGGGGATCGCCCCTTGTCAGGGCGCATGCTCGGCAACCACCTGGTGAAGATGGCCATCCAGTCGGAGTCGACCAACCGCTGGGTGCTCCGCCGTGGGGCGACTCTCGGGAACCTCGCACCCGTCAACACCGGGCAGGGCTCCATCGAGCTCATCCTGCCGGCCGATGCCGACCAGGAGTTCTACCGGATCGATCCCCTGCCCTGACGCGAGGGATTCGGGGCCGATGCGGGGAGCTCTCCTCGCATCGGCCCGGAGATCACGGACGCATTCAAGCCCTGCCCAACCAGCGGGCCGCGTTGGCGACGACGCGCAAGGCGTAGGGGTTGAAGAAGACCGGGTAGGTCTCGTGGCCGGGGCGGAAATAGACGATGCGGCCCCGCCCCAGACTCCACACGGAGCCGCTGCGGAACCATTCGCCGGCGGCCCAATGCTCTTCGAGGACCACCTCGTCGGGCACCGGCACGTGGAAGGGCTCGTCGTACATCTCGGTCTGCTCGATGGCGAAGGATTCGGGCAATCCTTGGGCGATCGGATGGCGCGGCAGGCGGATGCGGACCTCGCTGGGCTTGCCGTCGCCCCGATAGGCCGGGAAACAGCAATTGGCCCGCAACAGGCGCACCTCGACCAGTCCCTGGGGCGGGCGTCGGTATTGGACGTCGGGTGACAGGCGCTCCTTGGCGCTCGGGGCCATCCACGGCCGCGGCAGCAGATCGCTCTCGACCACCACCGCCCGGGCGCGCTCCGCCTCGGGCAAGGCGGCCAACGCCCGGTCGCGGGCGACCGCGTTCATCGACTCGACGAAGGGGCGGGACCAGTGCGCCGAATGCAGCGCCAGCAGCGAGAGCTTTCCGGAGCGGATCCGCTCGACGATCCGCGCGGCGGTGGCGGGCTCGATCTCGGCATGGCGCACATGCCCCCACCAGACCAGCACGTCCACCGAATCCAGCCCGCGGAGCCCCTGCTCCGGATCGTCGATGCAGACCGACTCCACGGAGAGACCGGGAACGGTGCGCAGGTGGTCGGCGATCTGGTTTCCCAGCCAATTCGGATAGGCCTTCTTCTGGGCCGGCTGCCGCTCGTCCCACACCCGCACCCGGACCCTGGACGACTCCGGAGTCTTGCAACCCGCGGCCGCCAACACGGCGGTGCCGCCCACCAACCATTCGCGTCGGGAAATCATGCCCCGATCATCCCGGAACGCGGGAGGCGGGCAATCCCGGGCACCGGGCGCAAGATGAAGGTTTGAAGTGGGCCCTTTTGTGTCAATAGTGAGGACCGACCCCATGGGAGTCCCGGGTTGATTCGGCGGGGGGGCGGTCGTCATAATAGGGGTCTTTTATGGCGAGGCGGCAATACCCGTTCCACTTGATCGAGCCCCGGTGGCAGCGGCACTGGGCTGCGGAGCAGACGTTCCGGGCCTGGAATCCGGGCGAATCCATCCCGGGATCGCACCCGTTCGGGCTGCGTCATGGGCTGGGCGGCAAGGCGGCGGGGGCTGCGGAGCTGCCGCCGAAGTTCTACATCCTCGACATGTTCCCCTACCCCTCCGGGGCGGGCCTGCACGTCGGGCATCCCGAGGGCTACACGGCAACCGACATCCTGGCGCGCTATCGCCGGGCACAGGGGTTCAACGTGCTGCACCCGATGGGTTGGGACTCGTTCGGTCTGCCGGCCGAACAGTATGCGGTGAAGACGGGCCAGCACCCGCGGATCACCACCGAGACCAACATCGCCAACTTCACCCGCCAGATCCAGTCGCTGGGCTTCAGCTACGACTGGTCGCGCGAGGTGGCCACCACCGATCCGGAGTACTTCCGCTGGACGCAGTGGATCTTCCTCAAGATCTACCATTCGTGGTTCAACCCGGCCAGCAATCAGGCCGAGCCCATCGAGACACTGCCCTTCCCGGCCGACTGCCAGACCGAGGCGCAGCGGCGCGCCCACCGCGATTCCAAGCGCCTGGCCTATGTCAGCGAGGCCCCGGTGAACTGGTGCCCCGAGCTGGGGACGGTGCTCGCCAACGAGGAGGTGATCGACGGCAAGAGCGAGGTGGGCGGCTTCCCGGTGATCCGCAAGCCCATGCGCCAGTGGATGCTGCGCATCACGGCCTATGCCGACAAACTCCTTGCCGATCTCGACACCATCGAGTGGTCCGACTCGCTCAAGGAGATGCAGCGCAACTGGATCGGTCGCAGCGAGGGCGCCGAGGTCGATTTCCAGGTGGACGGACAGCCGGAGAAGATCCGGGTCTTCACCACGCGGCCCGACACCCTGTTCGGGGCGACGTACATGGTGCTTTCTCCGGAGCACCGGCTCGTGGCCGGCCTCACCACGCCGGAGCAGGCCGCCGCGGTGAAGCAGTATCAGGCGTTCGCCGCGACCAAGTCGGACCTGGAGCGCACCGAGTTGGCCAAGGACAAGACCGGCGTCTGGACCGGAGCCTACGCCCTCAACCCGGTGACCGGCGGACGGATCCCCATCTGGATCGCCGACTACGTGCTCGCGAGCTACGGCACCGGGGCCATCATGGCCGTACCCGCGCACGACGAGCGCGACTTCGAGTTCGCCCAGAAATTCGCCCTGCCGGTGGTTCAGGTGGTGCAACCGCCCGACGCGACGACCGAATGGCAGGGCTTCTGCGACGAGGGCACGGCCGTCAACTCCAGCAACGCCGATATCTCGCTCGACGGGCTGCCCACCGCGGAGGCCAAGCGGCGCATCACCGCATGGCGGGAGTCGAAGGGCCTCGGCCAGAAGACGGTCAACTTCAAGCTGCGGGACTGGCTCTTCAGCCGGCAGCGCTACTGGGGCGAACCGTTCCCGATCCTTTGGCGCAAGGACGCCGAGGGGAACCTGTACCACGAGGCGCTGCCCGAGACGGCCCTGCCGCTCTGGCCGCCCACCCTCGAGGACTACAAGCCCACGACCGACGGCCAACCGCCGCTGGCCCGCGCGCAGGAGTGGCTGAACCTGCCCGACGGGGCCGTGCGCGAGACGAACACCATGCCCCAGTGGGCGGGCTCCTGTTGGTATTACCTGCGCTACCTCGACGCGAAGAACGCCCAGGGCTTCGTGGGCCGCGAGGTCGAGGACTACTGGATGAAATCCGGCGGCAAGACGCCCGGCGTGGACCTGTATGTCGGCGGCACCGAGCACGCCGTGCTGCACCTGCTCTACGCGCGCTTCTGGCACAAGATCCTCTTCGATCTCGGTCAGGTCTCGACGGCGGAACCCTTCTTCAAGCTGGTCAACCAGGGGCTGATCCTGGGCGAAGACGGCCAGAAGATGTCCAAGTCGCGCGGCAACGTGGTGAACCCCGACGACGTGCTGGCCGAGTACGGGGCCGACGCGTTCCGGCTCTACGAGATGTTCATGGGTCCCTTGCAGGACACCAAGCCGTGGAACACCCAGGGCGTCGAGGGCGTGTACCGCTTCCTCGGGCGCGTGTGGCGACTCTTCGTCGACGAGAAGGCCGAGACGGACCACGAGCAGGCCTCCACGGTCTCGGGCTCGAACGCCTCCGCCGAGGAATCGGCCCGGCTGCTCGAGCTGATCCGCCTCTCCCCGCTGGTCCGTGACGAGGCCGCGACCCCGGTCCAGCTCAAGCTGCTGCACGAGTGCATCCGCAAGGTGACGCAAGACCTCGAGCACCTGCAGTTCAACACGGCCATCTCGGCCATGATGGTGTTCATCAACGGGGCGATGACCTGGGAGAACCGGCCGTCCTCGGTGCTCAAGGGATTCCTGCAACTGCTGGCCCCGTTCGCCCCGCACCTGGCCGAGGAACTTTGGGATCGGTTGCATCGGCACGTGGGGGCCACAGCACCCTCCCTGACCTACGCGCCCTGGCCCGCCTTCGACCCGGCCCTGCTGGTCGAGACCGAGATGGAGCTGCCGGTGCAGGTCAACGGCAAGCTGCGCGACGTGATCCGCATGCCGGTGGGTGCCAGCTCGGCCGAGATCGAGGCCGCGGCCCTGAAGGCCGAGAAGGCTCAACCCTTCCTCGACGGCAAGACGGTGAAGAAGGTCATCGTGGTGCCGCGCAAGATGGTCAACGTGGTGGTGGCCTGACCCACCCAAGCATGCTCCCCCCGATCCCGGCATGAGATCGCTCACCAAGCACCTGACCCCCGATGAGTTGCGGATCCTCTGGATCCTGACGGCGCTGGTGGTGCTCGGCGTGGCCGGGCGCGTCTGGATCGCCAGCCATCCCGCGGACGACGCCCGGGGGGCCAACCCGGCCGCTCCCGTGCCGACCCGGATTCCCTGAATGGAACTGCCGCCGCCCAAGGATCCGTTCGCCGAACTGGTGGTCGCCGACCCGCGCTACCCGAGGGATGCCTACCTCTTCCTCCGGGACGGGCTCGAGTACACCCAGCGGCTGCTCAAGCGCGAGATCGGCACGAAGGCCCGCCACATCAGCGGTCAGGAACTGCTGGAGGGCCTGCGGGAGTACGCTCTCAAGGAATACGGGCCGATGGCGCTCACCCTGCTGGCCGAATGGGGGGTTCGCCGGACGGAGGATTTCGGCGATCTGGTCTTCAACATGGTCGAGCATGGCATCCTCTCGAAGACCGACCGCGACTCCCGAGACGACTTTCGCAACGGCTACGATTTCGACCAGGCCTTCCGCTCGCCCTTCCTCCCCACGCGGCGGCCGGATTGACTCCGGGCCGATACTCCGAGGTCCGTCCGGCACGGATCTGGCTCCCGCGTCCTGGGGCCGACCTGACCTCCCGCCCGGCCCCACCCCAGCCCCCCTTGAACCCTCCCACACCCCGTCCCGCCCCAACCGACATCGCGTGCATGCTCCTCGTGGGGGCGATGTGGGGCCTGCATGGCCCGGTGCTCAAGCTCGCCTACCGTACCGGCTTGAACTTCGCCCTGGTCTCGGTGGGCGAATACGCCCTCGCCACGCTGGCCTTCGGCCTGGCGTGGCGGGCCCGGGGCGGCCGATGGCCCCGCGAGGACCGGGGCTTCTGGCTCCGCATGCTGCTTGGGGGCCTGGTCGGCAGCGGGGTGGTGCTCTTCCTCTTCTGGTCCTACCAGCTCGGCCCGGTGCCGATCGCGGCCACGCTGCTCTTCCTGTACGTGCCGTTCACCTCGATCCTCTCGGCCGTGGTCCACCGGCGCCGCCCCCCGGCCCGGGAGATCGCCTCGGTGGGCCTGGTCACGGCCGGAGCGGTGCTGGCCACCGATTTCCTGGGCGCCGCCGGACCGGACAGCCTGCGAGGCGCCCCGCAGGCGGTCCTCTCGGCCCTGTGCTTCGCCGGGTTCTTCCTCATCTCGGCGGGCCTGGGCCAGCGGTCCACGCCGGTGTTCCGTTCGTTCTTCTTCTCGGGCGTCTCCGGGCTGATCCTGCTTGGGGTGTCCCTCGCCGCGGGATGGTCGCTGGCCATTCCGTCCATGGGCGTTCCGAAGACCCTGCTCTGGCTGGCGGTCCTCGGGGCGGTGGGCCAGGTGGTGCCGGTGTTCCTGATGGTCCGGTCGGGGCCGCGCCTGGCCGGGGGCCTCGGCAGCATCCTCACCTCGCTGGAGTTGCCCGTCGCCGTCGGGCTCTCTGCCCTGCTGCTCGGGGACCCGCTCCGGACGTCGCAGTTGGGCGGCATCGCGCTCGTGCTCGCAGGCATTGCCCTGCCCCATCTGCGGTCAGGCCCGCTTCCTGCTCCCGGGCCGGCGGAATGAGCGAGTCGATTCCCCTGTTGGATTTCTCCGCGTTCTTCGGTGACCTCCAGGACCGCGAGCGGGTCGGGGCCGAGGTCTTCCGGGCGGCGCGGGACACCGGGTTCATGTACCTGCGGGGCCACGGGATACCGGGAACCTCGGTGGACGCCGCCTTCGGTCTGGCCCGGGAGTTCTTCGGCCTGCCCTCGGCCTCCAAGCTGCGGCACCTGCGGACCTCGGGCAATTTCGGCTACCAGTCCGTGGCCCAGGAGGCCCTGGACCCGTCGAAACCTCCCGACCTGAAGGAGGACTTCACCCTGCGCAATGCCCCCAGGGTCGCGGCCACCGATCCGCGCTGGCCCTCCGACCCCTTCCGTGCCGAGGCCACCGCGTTCTACGGGGATTGCCGGAACCTCGCCGCCCAGGTGATGCGCGCCTTCGCCCTGGCGCTCGAGCTCCCGGAGGCGTTCTTCGACGACAAGCACACGGGCAAGACCCAGACGCTGCGATTCCTGCACTACCCGCCCAGCCGGAACATCCGGCCCGGGCAACTGGGTGCCGGGGCCCACACCGACTACGGTACGCTGACGATCCTCTTCCAGGACGACGCCGGCGGCCTCGAGGTGCAAGACACCTCCGGGCGCTGGGTGCCGGCCCCGCCGATCCCGGGGACGGTGGTCGTCAACACCGGGGACCTGCTGGCCCGCTGGTCGAACGACGCGCTCCGCTCCACCCCCCACCGGGTGCAGGTGCGCCCGGAGTCCGCCGCCTCGGGACGCCTGTCGATCGCCTTCTTCAGCGACCCCGATCCGGAGGTGCTGGTGGAGACGATCCCCTCGTGCATCTCAGGCGACCGGCCCGCCCGGCACGGCGCGATCCGGGCCGGTGAACACATCGAGGAGCGCATCCGGGTCTCCATGGAGCAGGCGGCCCGGACCGCCGGTGGCTGACCCTTCCCCGGCACAACCCCGGCGGCGGCCACGCGCGCGACCGGAACGCCGTCCCTCGCCGTTCCCCATCCTTCTCCACCCCCCAATGACCTCGCCAGCGCCGATCGACGACCTGCCCGACTACGCCAGCCTCGGCCTGCCGACCGAGCGCGACGGGTTGGAGCAGTTCGACCACCTGCAGGCCTACCGGCGCCTCGGCCCCATCTACCAGCTCGGGTTCCGGGGCGAGCGCCACGTGGTGATCGCCGGCATGGAGGCCAACGAGGCCGCCTGGCGCAACCCCGACCAATGGTCCTACCATGACGCGCTGGTGCCCTTCCGGGAGATCATGGGCCCGACGCACGTCACGCAACTGGACCGCGAACCGCACCGGCGCAAGCGGCGCAACCTGCGCAACGGGTTCGCCATGAGCGCCGTCGTCCGCCATCTGCCGGTGATCGACGAGGTGCTGCGCGAGGCGTACGCCCGCCACCTCGACCAACCGGTCCGCCTGCACGACTTCTTCATGACGGCGCTGACACAGGCCAACAGCCGCACCGTGCTGCACTGCGGGCTCGACGCCGTGGCGCTGGCGCACTTCATCGTGTTCGAGGAGGAATTCATCTCCGGCACCATCCTCGGCGAGGCCCGGCATGCCCACTACGCGCGGCCGGCGTTCGTGGCGCACCGGGAGTTCGTCTTCGGATTCCTGCGGGAGTTGGTGTCGCGGAGACTCGCCGGACAGAGGTGCCCCGACAGCTTCCAGGAAATGATCGACGACCGGCGCGAACGCGGCGAGCCGCTGGAGGTAGAGGAACTGGTGCCCGAGGCCTACCTGCTCCTGATGGCCGGCACCGGCAACACGGCCAAGATGCTCAATTGCGGCCTGCAGCACCTGCTGGCCAACCCCGGATGGCTCGGCCCGCTGGAGGAGGAGCTGGCCGGGTACCGGATCGAGCGGCTGGTGGGCGGCATGGGTGCCTTCCCCAGGCTCAGGGCCACGCTCATGGAAATGGAGCGCATGTTCCCGGCCGCCCCCGTGCTGTCACGGGTGGTGGAGGAACCCTTCGAATTCCACGGCCATCGACTGCCCCGCGGCACCCGGGTGCTCCACCTGCAGACCCTCCCCCACTTCCTCGACGAGGTGTACGCCGACCCGTACCGCTTCGACCCGTCGCGCTGGATGGACCGGGAATACCCCAAGAAGGCCCACGGCACCTTCGGGGGCAGCACCCACATCTGCCTGGGCATGAACCTGGTGCGCCTGCACACGCCGGTGGCCGTCGCCAACCTGCTGCGGGACCATCGGGTGAGCCTCGGGGGCGAGCCGGAGATCCTGGTCAACCTGAACTACGGCGTGCCGCAGGCCGCCCACCTCACGGCCCGCTGGAGCCGGCGCGATCTGACCACCGGCATGGCCCCTCCTGCGCCGGTTGCCCAAAGTTAGCCATGGGGCATCCTAGGTGCCGCCACAACGTTCATGCGCATCCCCCACTACACCGCCACGGCCGAATTCACCCGGTTCATCCGTTGCCTGCCCAAGACCGAGACCCACCTGCACCTCGAGGGCTCGACCCCCATCGAACTGCTGCAGGAACTCGACCCTCAACGGTTCGGCAGCCCGCCGCCGTTCTGGTCCCCGGGCTTCCGATACTCGAGCTTCGACCAGTTCATGGCCCTCTACGAGGACTACTGCCAGAGCTTCTACCAGTCGGCCCAGCGCTACCACGACGCGGCCCGCATCGTCCTGGCGACCTGCGCCGAGCAGGGCGCCCGCTATGTCGAGACGAGCTTCCACTTGCCCGGTCTGGCCGGGGTCCGGGAGTCGGGCCCGGAGGTCGTGGCGGCGATCCTCGAGGCGGCGCCGGCCGGGCTCGAGGTGCGGGTCTTCGCCGGCATGTGCCACAACGACTACGCCGCCCACGGCCCGCTGATTGAGGCGGCGCTCGGGTGGGAACGCCTGGCGGGCATCGACCTGCACGGCCCCGAGTACTGGCGCATGGAACCATGGACCATCGACGTCTGGCGTCGCGCCCGGGAGGCCGGGAAATTGACCAAGGCGCATGCGGGCGAGTTCATGCCCGCCCCGTTCGTCCGCTGGGTGCTCGACAACCTCGGGGTGCGGCGCATCGAGCATGGGGTGCGGTCGGTCGAGGATCCCGGGCTGGTGCGGCACCTCGCCCGCGAGCGAATCACCCTCGATGTCTGCCCGATCAGCAACGTGAAGCTGGCCGTGCAGGGCGTCGATTCCATGGCTGGTCATCCCATCCGCGCGCTCTTCGATGCCGGGGTGCCGGTGACGGTGAACTCCGACGACACCTTCTTCTTCGGCAACCGGCTCGAGGAGGAGTACTTCGCGCTGCATCAGGAACTGGGCTTCTCGAAGGAGGAGCTGGCGCGCATCGCCCTCAACGGGATCGAGATCGCCCTGCTGGACCCGGCCCGGAAGCAGGCCCTGGTGGCCGAATGGCGCGACGTCGTGACGGCCGAGGGCCTCGACCTTGCGGTGGCCTTGGGCTCAAACCGCCTCGTGGTCTGATTTCTCCATGACCAGCGGCACGAGCAGCATCACCGCCGCCATCGCGAGGTAGCCCACCACCCATTTCCAGCCCGGCTTGAGCACGCCCACGACGTCGGCCGTGATGAAGCCGAAGCTATGGATGAACCCGATGGCGGCCAGGGCGGCACCGGCCGTGAACCACAACGCCGCCTGCCGGAACCGTTGGTCGATGATGCACACCGTCGCCGCCGCGAGGATGAGGCAGCTCAGGAAATAGCCCTGCTCAAGGGCGAACATGCCCTCGGCGTGGAAGTTCCTGGCCTTGAGGATGCGGTCGAGCAGATCCTGGCGGAACGGGTTGGCCGCGGTGCCTACGCCGGCGCCGGCCAGGACGTTCTTGGCCACCAGCGCACAGTAGCCGGCGATGGCCGGGAAGAGGCCGACGATGACCGCCGGGATGTGGCGCCGGGGGATGGCCTCCATCGCTTGGCTTCCCATGGAGATGCCGATCCAGATCAGGATGGCCATGCCCGCCTCGACCGGGATGGACCAGGCCAGGAGGCTCAGCGACCCGGTCAGGCAGACGATCGTCACGAAGACCGCGTTGAGGGTCGAATAGCCCGCCCGTGACCCGATGGCCTTCCAGCCGGGGTGGCCGATGTACAGCGTGGTCGGGTAGGGCGAACCGAACAGGGCCGAGAGCAGGGTCCCGATGCCGTTGACCACGAGCGACGGTTTCGTCTCGTAGCAGTCGCCCGCCGCCTCGGCCGAGCCGAGCACCTGCATCGAGCCCACGACGTTCACCACGCCCATCGGCAGGATGATGCTGAAGAAGGGCAGCAGGTACGGGAGGCTGTCCCGCAGGGCCTGGAAGGCGGGTACCGGCAGATGGAGGCCCAGGTGCCCCAGATCGAGCGGGTAGGCCGGGGCGGGCGAGGGCAGTCCCGCCCAATGGAGCGCCCAGGCCCCAAGCGTGCCCAGCGAGACGATCACCAGGCCGCCGGGGATGCCCCCCTTGAAGCGGTGCCCGCCGTAGTAGACCACCAGCGCGATGGCCAGCGTGCCCATGCCGATGAGCGGATAGACCCACGCCCGGAAGAGGAAATCCATGGCGATGAAGAAGACGCCGATGCCCGCCAGCGCGGCCAGGAGCGCGGCCAGCGGGGTGACCCGCCGGAGATGGTGCAGGAAGAACGACCCGGCGAACTCGATCAGGCCCGAGCCCACGCAGGCGGCGATGCCGGCCAGCCAGGCGATCTCGTCGGCCCGAGGCTTGGGCAGTCCCTGCGCCAGGGCCATCTGCTGCGCCGGGTACATCACCAACAGCGAATAGACGATCACCGTCACGAGGTTGAACCCGTAGGGCAGCGCGCAGACGTCGTCGCGTCGCTCCCGCTCGGCCAGGCGCAGCGCCTGCCGCGCGTACATGAGGTTGCCGAACACCAGGCCGACGGCCGAGGCGGGCAGGATGCGCCCGAAATAGAGGTCCGGTGAGAATCCCAGCAGCCCGAGGCAGAAGCCGGTCATCAGGAGGAGGTTCACCAGGCTGTCGAGGCCCAGGGCGAAGAATCCGTCGAGGTCGCCTCGGACGAAGGGTTTCATGGGTGGGGTCGGGTCGTTCGGCTCACGGCAGGACGCCCGGGGCCACGGGCCCCACGTCCCGGGCCGGAGTCGGCGGCCCGGAGAATCCTGAAGCATTTGACATGCCGCCACGGGGGCGACGCCCCGACGCCCACCAGCCGTCCAGGCCCGACTTGCACCCGACGCCCCCTCCATGCCGTCCCGATCCTCCCCCCGGGCCCGCTTGTGGAGGCCAACCGGGGCGGCTAGCTTCGCCTTCATGCACCTTCGCGGATGGCTCTCGGGCCTCGTCGTCGCCTTGGGTTGCCTCCTCTCCGCCACGGCCCAGGACGCCCGGTTCATCCGCCTCCGCAACGCCACCGTCACCACCCCGCCCGCTCCGGACGCCAAGGCCCGAGCGGCCGGCCTCGCCAAGTCGCGGCATCCGGTCTCCGGCCTGTACCTGCTGCAACTCGAGGGCGATCTCTCGGCCGACCAGCGCGAGGCCCTCGAGGCGCGGGGCATCGACCTGCTCCATCCGGTCCCGGACCACGCCTTCGTCTGCCACCTCGAGGCCTCCCCGGCGGCCGAGGTTCGCGCCCTCCCCTACGTGCGCTGGCTCGGGGAGTACCAGCCCGAGTGGCGCGTGGACCGTCGCCTGGCCGCCGCGATGGGTTCACGATCCGGCGATCCGCTCGAGGTGAGGCTGCTGTTGCGGCCCCACACGCCGCCGGCCGTGCTGGTCGCGACCCTGCGGCAGTTCTCCGGGCGCATCCACCGGACCGAGACCCGTTTTGGCGTGTTCCTGGGCGGACGGACCACCCCGCGCCGCGTGCTGGAGCTGGCGCGCTCGCCCTCGGTGCTGTGGATCGAGCCAGCCGGACGGATGAAGCTCGTGGACGAGATCGCCACCGAGATCGTGCTCGGCGACGACGGGAGCCCGGGCAAGCCGGCGGAGGTGCAGCGCCTGGGCTTCGACGGGCGGGGCGTGACGGTGGCCGTGGCCGACTCCGGCCTCGACACCGGGGAGGCAGACACCATGCACCGGGACCTGCTCGGGCGGGTGGATGCGTTCTTCGCCTACGGGGGCCTCGAGGATGCGGCCGACGAGCACAGCCACGGCACGCACTGCGCCGGGATCGTGGCCGGCAACGGGGCCATCGGCACCAAGGACGAGGAGGGCTATCTCTGGGGCCTGGGTGTCGCCCCCGGGGCCCACCTGGTGGCCCAACGCCTCTTCGACGGGGCCGGCGACTATTACGCGCCCCCGAGCTACGAGGCACTCACGCGCGATGCCGTGCGCAGCGGGGCTTATGTCGGCTCCAACTCCTGGGGCGACGACACCCAGGGACGCTACGACCTCAGCGCCGCCGAGTTCGACGCGCTGGTCCGGGATGCCGATGCGCGGACCCCAGGCGAGCAGCCCTACGTGCTCGAGTTCAGCGCCGGCAACTCCGGGCCCGGCCAGCAGACCATCGGCTCGCCGGCCGTCGCCAAGAACGTAATCGCCACCGGGGCCTGCCAGAACGACCGCTTCGACCTCGCGATCTACGCCGAGGGGGCCGAGACGATGGCCGACTTCTCCAGCCGCGGGCCGGCCGAGGACGGACGCATCAAGCCCGACATCACGGCACCGGGCACCTGGATCGCCTCGCTCAAGAGCCAGTTGGCCAGCGATGCCAACGCATGGCTGGGCATCGACGAGAACTACCTCTTCCAGGGCGGCACCTCGCAGGCGGGTCCCCATGTCAGCGGCGCCTGCGCGGTCTTCGTGCAGTGGTACCGCGAGACCCAGGGCGGCCTGACGCCGTCGCCGGCCCTGGTGAAGGCCGCGCTGATCAACTCGGCCGTGGACATGACCTCGGCCGAGGTGCCGGTGGATGCCGACGACGACGACGCGGGCACGATGCTCGTCGTCGGCGGCACCCCGCCGGTGCCCAACAACGACGAGGGCTGGGGCCGTTGCGACGTGGCCGCCCTCGTCGCCGGCGAACGCCGCTTCGCCTTCACCGACCAGGGCGCGGGCCTGAGGACCGGGGCCGTCGTGGAGAAGAGGATCATCGTCGGCGCGGACGACGCGCTGAAGGTGACGCTGGCCTACACCGACGTGCCCGGCCTGCCGGCGGCGATCCCGGCGCTCGTCAACGACCTCGACCTCGAGGTGGTCTCGCCCGACGGCCAGGTCTTCCGGGGCAACGCCTTCCTCGACGGCGAGTCGGCCGCCGGGACGGCGGAGGGCGACCGCATCAACAACGTCGAGGGGGTGCTCGTGAGCAACCCCGCCGCCGGCGAGTGGATCCTGCGGGTCCGGGCCCACCGGGTGGTGCAGGACGTACACGGCCGGACCAACGCCGCCCCCGAGCAGGACTTCGCGCTCGTGACCTCCGGCCAGATCCCCTTCCCCGGCGAGGGCGTGGTGTCCTGGGACCGGGCGACCTACCCGGCCCCGGCGACGGCCCGGCTGCGCCTGGTGGACACCGACCTGCGCGACGCGACGAGCGCGACGGTGAGCGTCACCTCGGGTTCCCAGCCCACCCCGCTGACCCTGAACCTGCTGCGCAGCGGCACCGGCGGCACCTTCACCGGCTCGGTCGCGCTGGCCATCTCGCCCCGGGCCGGCAGCCTGACCGTGGCCAATGGCGACACGATGACCGTGTCCTATGCCGACGCCTCGCCCGCCGGAGTCCGCACGCGGACCGCCTCGATCGACCTCGATCCGCCGGTCATCGACGCGGTGCGGGCGGTGCAGCGCTTCGGCCGCACCAGCCTGCGCTTCGAGGCCAGCGAGCCGGTCCGGTCGGTGGCGGTGGTGAACCCGGTCGGCGGCCCGGCCTTCACGGTGACCAACCTCTTCCTGCGCACCTCGCCCGAACTGGCGCTGCCGGACCTCGTGCCCGACCAGGTGTACCGGTGGTACGTGGTTGCCACGGACGAGGCCGGCAACTCGCGCACCAACGACAACGGAGGTCGCTTCCATTTCTTCACTGCAACGCGGCCGGCCAAGGCGCTGCTGCTGTACTCGCCGGAGACCACCTTCGAGCAGTTGAACCTGCCCTTCCCGGGCATCGAGCACTGGACGCAGCCGCTGGAGGCATTGGGCATCGACTACGAGGTCTGGAACTTCGCCGAGACCAACACGGTGCCCTCGGCCGCGCTGCTGTCGGGCTACCGCGTGGTGATCTGGCGGCCCGAGGACCTGGCCACGCTGCCGGCCGGCCTCGCCTCGGGGCTGTCATCGTACGTCTCCGGAGGTGGGGCGCTCTTCGCCGCCTCCTCCGAGATGCTCAGCCGCCTTTCCCCGGCCGAGCAGGCCTTCCGCACCAATGTGCTGCATGTCGCCGAGTTCGCCGAGGATGTCGGTGCCACCGTGGCCAGGGGCATCGCCGGCGACCCGATCGGCTCCGGCCTCGCGATCGACCTCGACTACCAGGAGTTCCCGGACTTCCTGTCGCTGCTCGACTACTCGACCTTCCCCGATGCGCTGCGGCCCCTGCCCGACGCGGCGGCCTTCCTGAACCAGGACGAGGGCCGGGTCATCGGGGTGCGGTATCCCCGCACGGGCGACGACAGCAAGGGCCGGGTGGTCTTCCTGTCGATCCCGTGGGAGGCGATCCCGACCGGGGCCGAGGCGCCGGACAACAAGGCCACCGTGCTCGGCCGGGCCCTGGACTTCCTGGTGCCGGGCCTGCGCGGCGGCTCGAGCGTGAGCTTCCACCAGGGGGCCTACACCCTGCCCTCGGCCGCGGTGGTCGAGGTCAACGACTCGGCCCGCTCCGGGCAGAGCCGCATCACCCTCAAGATCACCAGCACCTCCGATCCGAAGGGCTTCGACCTGCCGTTGGTGGAGACGCCGCTCAAGGGCCTGTTCCGGGGACGGGTGACCCTGGGCGCCACCGCCTCCGACGCCGCCGGCGCCCGCCTGAAGTGCGCCCAGGGCGACACCCTCTCGGCCGCCTACGTCAACGCCGCCGGGGTCGCCCTCGGGGCCGAGGCGGCGATCGACACCGTGCCGCCCGTGATCCGCGACGTGGCGACCGATCCGGCCTACAACGAGGCCGTCATCAAGTGGACGACCGACAAGCCCACCGACACGCTGGTGCGCTTCGGCGAGAGCGGTGGTGACGACGCGCTGCTCACGCGCACCGCCTACTCGGCCGACCTCACCACCGAACACGAGATCCAGATCCCGGGCCTGCAGCCCGACCGCGACTACTACTTCTTGCCGGTGAGCCGGGACGAGGCGGGCAACACCACGACGGCCCGGCAGACGGGCCGGTCGTTCCGCCTGCGCACGCTGCGGCCGCTCGATGCGCCCTGGAGCGACTCCCTCGAGAAGGGCCGCACCGGATGGGCCACCTTCGACGACGACGCCTTCGACGACGAGACAGGCCAGAACCTGCTCAACACCACCTGGCGGTTCGGGAAGCCGTCCAACCGGCATGGCATCGCGGCCCACAGCGGCACGAACTGCTGGGCGACGAACCTCGACGGCGAGGCCGTCGACACGGCCATCGCCGACCTCTTGAGCCCGGCCGTCGACCTCCGCGGCGGCAACACCGCCCGGCTGCGATTCCGCACCTGGTACGACACCACCGAGCGCAGCGACCTGCTCGACTTCGAGCTGTGCCAGGTGGCCATCAGCACCAACAACGGCGCCCAGTGGAGCGACCTGGTGGGCTTCGGGTTCGGCGACGTCTCGGCCGACTGGGAGGAGGTGGACGTGGACATCAGCCGGTTCACCGGCCACGTGGTGCGGCTCCGGTTCAACTACCAGCTGCTGAGCTTCGAGACCACCGACCGGCCCGGCTGGTTCGTGGACGACCTCGAGATCTCCCTCAGCCGGAACGCTGCCTCGTCCTTCGTCATCACCAACAACCTCGCGCAGGCCACCTTCAGCGTCCGGGGACCAACCAACTTCACGCCGGTCGTGGGCACCGGCCGGTGGTTCAACGTCTCCAACGCGGTGCCCGGCGACTACGTGGTGCGCTGGTCCCCGGTGGACCACCACCTCACCCCGCCGGCGGTCACCAACCGGCTGGGCACGAACGCGCTGGTCATCGGCGGCGCCTACACCTTCCCGGATGCCAACGCCAACGGCATCTCCGACCTGTGGGAGGGCTCCTTCTTCGGCCGGGTGCTCTCCGGGGCGGAGGCGTCGATGGACGCCGATCCGGATGGCGACGGCTTCAGCAACGCCCGGGAGTTCCAGGCCGGCACCGACCCGAGGGACCCGGAGTCCGTCCTGCGCCTGAATCTTCCCGCAGGCGGGGTCAACGCCCCGATCCGCGTCTCCTGGCCCAGCCGGGCCCGACTCGAGTACCTGCTGGAGATCAGCGACGACCTCCGCCGGTGGAACGCCACAGGCGATCCCCGGATCGGCACCGGCGGCATGCTGACCAACACCCTGCCGGCCCTGTTGGGCCAGGGGGGGTATTATTTCCGCGTCCGGGTGCAGCCCTGACCCCGGTCCCCGGACCCGTCACCGGGAGAGGCCGAAGCTGACAGGCTCTCAGGATCGGGCCTTGCTGGGTCTGCCGGGAACGACCCCGGATCGCCGGCGGAGGCCGGCCTCCGGTTCAGCGCTTCTTGGGCTGGGCGGCCTCCCAGGTGGCCGGGTCGACCTTCCGGGCCGAGTGGGTGAACACGAACACCCCCTTCTTGTTGCCCACCAGGATGTCGGGCAAACCGTCGCGGTTGTGGTCCACCGCCTTGACCTCGGTGCCGACGCCCGAGGCGTCGTCGATGAGGTGCGGCACGAAGTCCACCGAGCGGTCGGCGCCGCGTTTGAGCTGGAACCAATAGAGCACCGGCGCCGCACCGGCCTCGGCGTCGCCGGTGGGACCATGCGCCCAGAAGCGCT
>Ga0194123_10002203_pt1 | contig 26267 bp, 25 predicted proteins | sample TA2MahsurfametaG_5_FD_155479 | JGI IMG/M metagenome (GOLD analysis project Ga0194123, IMG submission 155479) | Freshwater microbial communities from Lake Tanganyika, Tanzania - TA2015023 Mahale A surface | ecosystem: Environmental > Aquatic > Freshwater > Lake | place: Tanzania: Lake Tanganyika... | reverse complement strand
AGTCTAGGGTGTCAAGAAAGTCTAGGGTATCAAGACCATCAAGAAAGTCTAAGGCGTCAAGAAAGTCTTTAAATAAGTCACCACAGACTAAATCAGAATTGTCAAAAAACAAATATGCAATTGTTTCTCTTCTGATGATGGGAGATAGTTATTTGCCAGGAATTTTAATGGTTGGCAAATCGATAAGAAATATAGATAAAGGAGAGTTAAAAGATATCGATTTAGTATGTTTAGTAACTCCTGATATATCTTCTGATTCCAGACATGATATATTAAAATATTACGATAAAATAATAGAGATTCCATATATAGAAATACCATATCAAAATATTAAACATAAAAATATAGAAATGCAAAAAATTTATTCAAAAACATTTACTAAATTAAATTGTTTTAATTTAATTGAATACGAAAAAATTATACTTATAGATGCTGATATGATTGTATTAAAATCTGAATTTTTCTCTTTATTTGACATTCCAGCTCCAGCAGGAATATTTTTAGGAAATCTAAGCGGTTTTAAATCTAATATAAAAGCTTTATATAATAGAGTTTATGGTAGATATCTGACTCATGGATCTTTAATACCTAAGTCTTTTTATAATATAACATGTGATGATATAAGAAAAAAATATGGTTATAACGGAGGATGCGCTTATTTAGGTGTAGAGACTTCAATTTGTTTGTTAAAACCTAACATAGAAGATTTTGAAAAATTAAAAAGTCTGATATTAAGAGCAAAACCTAGAACTTATAAATCAGATACAGATTTAATATCTAGATATTTTGAAGGGAAATGGCGTCATATTGATTTGAAATATTTAGGAAGATGGGTATATCCGCCAGAAGAACCTGATTATATTGTTTTGGATTTATATGGAATGGAAGGGAAACCGTGGCAAATAGATAAAGTAAAAAATTTATATAAAGAATATAAAGATATTAGATATTGGGTTGAACAATATTTAATTGAATATAAAAAGTCTTTTGAAAAGAATTGTAAGTCTAAAATGTTAGAAACACTTTATAATAATTTAATTACTCTTTAATCATAAGAGCTGGATTTACAATATACCAGTTGTCATTTTCTTGTAATTTTTTCCATAACATATCAGGTCTGTAAGTATTTTCTAATTTTTGTTTCGATTCATTTCTTAATTTTATATCTTTAATTCTGTTTATGCTTGAAGATTGATTGCGAAGAGCATCTTCTGATTCGTTAAAGACATTGTATAATTTTTTTAGATAATTTCCATTTACTAAATAACCAGATATTGATTCTCCGCTTTTTAATTTAAATGTCTGAGGATCAAAATTAGCGTTAGTGTTTCCTAATGTAATAACGTCGTAATTAGGATTATTTTTTATTATGTTTTCTAGAACTTTATAACCTTCATCATAATTGTTCCAAACAGCATTATCGTCTATAATTAACACATTTTTCCATTTATTTTTTATTGCGTTTTTTAATATAAATGCGTGGCTTCTAACATATCCTAACAATCCAAAATCGTTATAACCTTTGAATATAATTATATCTTTAGGATTTTTAATTCTTTTTAATTTTTCATTTAAAGAGTCTTGGTATGCTTTATCTGAATTAAAAGTTATGCATACTACTTTGTCTACAAAATTCCATTGATTTGCATTCGACTTTAATGCATTACTTTTATCATATCCATTCCAATCTTCATTTGATCTAAATAATAAATAGATAGAAAATGATAGTATGATAAATATGATTAATACTAAAATCAAGAGTTTTATCATTTTATTATAAGAAAAATGATAAATATTAAAGTCTATTTTTTATTAAAAGTGTTAAAATTATTAGATATGATTTTTACAGTTTTCTTTGATATTTCGTCTCCTTTCATAGTTTCTAATAGTTCATTGTATATTTTTTCTGCGTTATGTATATTATAATGTTTTAGAACATTAATACAATCTTGTGTTTTTTCTGCTTTTTTCTTTTTAGCTCTTGCTGTTTTATCTTCGGCTACTACAGCTAAACCTTTATATTTTATGCCTGGTTGTTTTTTCTCTTCAAAAAATTTGCATAGATTTTCTTCGATTTCTTTCTTTCTTTGGCGTAATTTTTTTAATTCTTCATTTCTTATTTTTATTTCGTTATTTAGTTCTTTTAATTCTAAAATGATAGAACCGATTTCACTCATTTTTAAAATAAGCGTGTTTTTAAATCAAAAAAATTATTATTTATATTTTATTATTTTATAAAATATAAATATAAATGAAACTTGATATATTAGGATGGAACCCATTAAATGATAGAACAAGTAACCTAAAAGCTTCCATATATATTAAACCAACTTTACAATTATTAGAATTATTTAATAGAGCACCTTTTTATAGAGCTATTGTAAAAGTATCTGATACAAACTCGTGTTATGATGACAGAAGCATGTTTGCTATTATAGATAAATCAAGTGACGTTCCTAATAAAAGAGACAATTTTTTCGATTCAACAGGGTTGTACGTTATTACTCTAGATACAATATGGAGAGGATACCCATCTAAAAATGGATCTATTGAAATACAAGAAGGAGTTATAGATGATATTATTAATTATCTTGTAAAACCTTGTGACAATTCGCAACCATCTCCGTCAACTCCTACTCCAGATGTTTCATTGCCTACGTCTATGCCTTCAGAATCACTTTCTGAGCCTACTCCATCTAGCCCATCACCAACACCAGAGTTAGATGCGATTGCTTCTTCTTTACCTACATCAGAACCAATTGTAGAAAATTTTGAAAATAAAGTATTAGGAATGAATAAAGAGACTCTTGTTTTAATTGGAGCATCTTTAATTTTAATATTTGCCATTTCATTTTTTCTAAGAAAGAAAAAGTAAGTTTTATTTTTTATTGAATGAAATTGTTTTTTTAATTATTTTTTTAATTAATAATCTACAGTGTTGATTAATATTAATTAATCCATCTTTTACTAAATCGTCAAGACATTCTACATTGAACCAACCAATTCCATTTGCATCATTTGCATCAGAGTCATCATTAAGTTGAATATCAACCATACATTCTTTCATTTCTAATGGAAAATATTCTACTTTTTCGTCTAAAATAATAGAGTATAACAAGTCAGATCTTTTCAAATCAATTCCTGTTTCTTCTTTTACTTCTCTTATTGCGCAATCAATTGTTTCTTCATTTTCTTTTACACTTCCTTTAGGACATCCCCACATTTGACCTCTAGATTGGACGAGTAAAACTTTGTCTTTATCAGGACTGTGTATAAAACATCCCGACTTTTTAATTTTGTTATTAAGAACATTAATATTTATTTTTGATAAATAGTTGTTACTATTATAAGGAATAATTTTATAGTAACAACATCCATTTGCACATGAAAATTTTTGTTGACTCATATGATTCATAATTATTATATATTATAGTATAATATTATTATATTATAATTATTCTTATTCCTTATTCCTCTAGTCTAAATAATGAACATTTAATTCGATTTTTCTTCCAATACGATTCGCTCTTCCCATAACTTGAATTTTTTGATATTCATGTAATTTATGACAAAGTATGATATCAGATGTTTCTTGTAAATCTAGACCTGCTCCCGAGTGTATTGTATTAAGAAGTAATATGTTAACATTTCCGCTTTTGTAAGAATCTAAAGTATTGTCTCTTTTTTCTTTAGTTCCTTTTAGTTCTAAATAAGTTAACTTTTTATCATCTAAAAATCTTTTTATGATTGAAAAAGTTTCATTATAATTACTAAAAATTAAAATTTTTTTATTGATACAATCTCCAATAATATCCATAATAATATCCATTTTTAATTGAGGTTTATTATTTTCTTCTTTATATTCATTTGACTCGTTGTATTCTTTATTTTTAATATCCAGTTTAATATTAGAATACTCTTTTGACTTGCAAAAAACACAAAAAGATGGCATACATTCTCCACAAAAAATACGTTGACAACAAGAAACTACATGAGGAGATTTTACAGTAGATGAACATGACATGCAATTATTTGTGATTATAGATTTTGTAATTCGATCGTCTAGAGTTTTTAGATGATTTTCTAAAACTTGTATTTTTTCAAAATTTTTATTTTTATCTAAATTTAATTCTTCTAATCTTTTATATTTTTTATTTTTGAATGCACCATAAATAGAAATATAAAAGTTATCTTTATCATCAACACCAAATGCATCAAAAACTCCCGAAATATTATTAGATTGAATCATCTCGATTACATTATCAGGAACAAGACCTTCAAATAATGAAGATATATTGTCTTTATACTTATAATGAATATTTCTAGTATGAGGCATTTTGTAACTATTTTTTACGATATCATCGTCATTTTTTACTAAAATACAACTAAAAGTGTCAATATCTTCTGGAATAAGATCTTTCAAAAATCCACTTAACCTTTTCAAGTATAACTCATTAGGAGTTCCTGTAATTAACCAATAAAAATTGGCATAAACCTCTTCCATACTAAGTTTTAAACTTGCAGGCTCGTCAATAATAAAACGTTTCCAGCTTTTTCGTTTGTAAACTTGTGCAAATATATTAAAAATATTACTAGAAACAAGAACAACATCATATTTTGAAAATTCTATATTTTCAATATCAGATAATTTATATATTGCAATATAACTTAAAGATGTTCTATTTAGTTCAATAATCCATTGTGATATAAGTGACAAGTTAGACAATATTAATGAACACTTTAGTTGTGGAATTATTTCTACTTTTTTAAATGATACATAATCATGATAACGATTCTTTTCTATAACATATTCTTCTTCTAAGAAGTCATCTTTTGATATGCTTATAAGTCCAAGCATTGATAAAGTCTTTCCATAACCAGGAAGGTCTCCTAAAACTCCTAATTTTGTTGATACATACATTCCTCCATTCAAGTCTACTTCTTTGTTTTTTTCTAAGTCGTACATATCTTCTATACTTTTTAGTTGATGTAAAAATAGAGGTATATTAATTAAAGTTGGCTGTTCAATAGATGGAACGATATTTATAGTATTTATTCCGCTCATTTATATAATTATGTAATTATGTAATTATATAAATATCTTATACAATTAAATTATAATATAAATAAAATATGACTGAAAAAATAATAGAGTTATATAGCGGAAATAGAAATCGTCAAATGTATCCTTATCAGTCATCTTTTCAAGTACCTTTCGAATCTTTTATTCAAAATTCTTATAATAAAAACTACAAATCTCAAGATCCAATCGTTGATGGAGCTATATATTATAAATTTACACTTTCTAATTATTCATCTCCTAATGCGGTTGGAAAATTTAGACCAGGAAGTGATAAAAAAACAATATATTTAGATTCAGCACAGACACCTTTTTATTACCCTATTTTTAATTATTATAGAGGGTTTTATATAGTAGATAATACTTCAGGAGAAGTAAGACAAATAAAATCTTTTGACGAGAAAAATGGAATGATATCTCTTAGTCAACCTTTTTCTGTAAATATAACAGTAGGTTCTCAATATTCTTTATATTCAGGGTTTCCAACGAAAAATTATGTTTTTATTCCACAAATAGACACAAATAGAAATAAAGTATTAGATTATTCTTTATCTTATAATGGATATTATATAGTTTTTGAAACTCAAAATATAAATTATAGTAATGCAACTAATTCAAATATTTTTTACAGAAAGATATCTAGCTACGATTTTACTAACAAAATTGCTTATTTTGATAAACCTTTAGAATTTGATTATGACAATTCTAATGATTCTCCTCAAACATTCACATTAAGAAAATCTCTGCCCGTAGAAAGATTAACTTTGGATAAACCTACTTATTATAATAAAGTTGAACCACAAAATCCTAATATAGGTCCTTTAATAGGATATGTTATAACACTTCCTGATTATGCAAGTAATTTAGATAATTACTATAAAGATAAATATGTTTATTTTGAGAGTAACTCTCCTGAAACTTATACACCTCCTCTTCCTAATCCATTTTTAACAAATGAAATTATACCTGATACATTTTATCCTATATATGGATGTTATTACATAAAAGCTTATAATGGAACCACAAAAGAATTATCAATATCACAAGATTTAAATGAAACTTCTTGTGTAAAAACAAGAAACAAAATTGAAATTCCTACGCATGAAAGTATAGGATACAATGAAACAAGTTTTAGTATAGTAGAAGGATTTGATGATATAACATATACTGGTTCTAGTTATATAGCAAATTTTTCTAAAAATTCTACAATATCGACAATACAATTAGATCCATCTCTTTTTAAACTAGGAAGAACATATCAATTTAAAATAAGAATAAAAATGAGTCTTGATGTACAATCATTATATTTTCAAATGATAAATGTAGTTAATTTTTATGTATCTCCAGATATTGATTATAATTATCAAATAATTACATTCGAAATAACACAAGTAGTAAATTATAGTTATTTTTATTTTTTTCCTACGTTCTTTGACCCATTGAATCCAGGATATGTTGAATGGGATTTTTTTGATGTAAAAACATATGATACAATAAATATATGTAATTATTCAAGAAATAATTCAAATTCATTAAGTTACAATGGAACTATGACATCCCAAAACCAAGCTACATGTTATAATATATCTTTATTAAGTATTTCTCTTCCTAATGTTCCATTGGCAACAGGTTCACGAATAGCTTTTTATCCTTTTTTATATGTAGAGTTATCTAATGCAACTTCTCCAAATTCTGAATCAGACAGAATTATTTATAGTAACAATTCCAAGAGTTTAAAAGCACTTTTTGTTGCATCTCTAGCTCAAGTATCAAAACCAGAACTTGGTACATTTATAACACTATCTGGTTCCGGGACACAAACAATTACATTTAAACCAAATGATAATTTAAAGTTCTCTGTTTTTTTGCCAGATGGAAGATTATTTACGCCTCTTACTCCGGATGTATTTAATCCATATGAACCAGATTCAAGATTTCAAATTGATGCTGTTTTTTCTATTTCAAGAATTAAAAATAAAGAATTAAATTAAAAGGTAATGTCTAAATCTTCGTTTCCTACTAAATATATCGAAGTTTTTAGTTCTTCTAGAAACAGAAATTTATATCCAAATCCTGCAAATTTTGAAATACCATTTTCTTCTCAATATCAATATGAAACAAAAGAGCAAGTATCCGACCCTGTAATAAATGGTGCAATATATTATAAATTCGCTCTTACAAATTATAATAGTATTACTCCTATTGGTTCTTTTACAGGAAAATTTCAAACTGGAACTGATCTGAATGTAATGTATTTAGATCCAAACCAAACTCCATTTTATTCTCAAATAGAAAATTATTATAAAGGTTATATTTTACGTTTAAATATTCCAAATAGCTATGAAGCAATTATAAGATCGTATGATCCTTTAACCGGACAGATTACTATAAATGTTCCATGGGGAGATATGACTAACCAACCTGTCACAGGAGCTGAATATCAATTGTATACTACTACTCCTACTACTTATTACGTAAATATACCTTCTGTAGATTTAAACGGAAATAGCATATTAAATTATGAATTAGCGTATAATGGATATTATCTAGTTTTTGAATCTTTTAATATTAATTATAGTAATAATGATAATTCGAATATATTTTACAAACAAATATCATATTATGATTATAAAACACAGAATGCTTATTTTGATCAACCCCTCACTTTTTCGTATAATTTTAATTTTTTTGTAAACTATTTTACTCTAAGGAAGTCTTTGCCAACTGAAAGATGGTGTTTGAATGTTCCAACATATATAAATAACGTAATTCCTTCTAATCCGTCAATAGGACCTTTAATAGGACCAGTTATAACTTTGCCAGAAAGTGCTAGTAGTATAGACAATTTTTATAAAGGAAAATATGTTTATAATTATTCAGCAAAAGGTTATGTTCCACCAGAATATCCTAAACCAGATGCCTTAATTTTTAATATATCAAGAGATATATTTTATCCAATATACGGATGTTATTATATTAAAGCGTACAATGGAACTACTAAAGAATTATCTATTTCACAAGATATTAATTATATTAAAAGTTGCATAGATAAAAAAATACTTTTAGATTTTCCAACATTCAAAAGTATTAATGTTTATTTTATTGCAAATGGAGATTTTGATTATATACAAGAAGTATCACAAGGTGTTTTTAGAGCTTATTATAAACCTTTTTTAAATCCAAATATGATATTAAAAGGCCGTCTTGTCATAGAGCCTAAAATATGGGATAAAAATCAAATATATAGAATAACATTAAAAATAAAAAAGAGTTCAAATATATCTTCAACAATAATTCCGTTTGGAATTGTTGATTCATATCCACTACAAAATATAGAGGATGATTATAATACATTTATATACTATCCAGTAAATCCTAATCCTTATTATTACGAAGATATAGGTTTTAATATTGATTCTGCTTATATAGGGAATATGGGAGATGGCACACATTTTGTTGAATGGAATTTATTTGAAATGTATAAAGTAGACATAATAAATATATGCGATTTTTCAAATGAAAATTTTACACCATTAGATTATAATGGAAGTACTACATCACAAGAAAACACGACTTGTTATGAGTTAGGGTTATCAAGTGTTACTCTTCCTAATATTTCGTTAATTTCTGGTTCTAAAATTTCATTTTATCCGTATGTTTATATTACGATTACAAATACAACATCTCCTTCTAAAGCATCTGAAGAATTGATATATAGTAATAATCCAAATAGTGATAAAGCGGTATTTATAGCTCCTGTTGGTTTGCAAGTAAATCCTGATACTGGAACATTTCTTTCTTTATATTCTAATATGACACAAAAAATTAAATTTAAGCCAAATGATAATCTCAAATTTGAAGTATATCTACCAGACGGATCTCCATTTAAAACCTTTTTAAATGATACGTATACTCCTTATCCACCTGATCCACGTGTACAAATAGAAGCAATTTTTTCTATTATTAGAAGTTATAATGTTATGGATTAATAGATTAAATATAATTTATATAATTATATAAATTATAAATGAAGTTGCCTTATGATGTCGAGTTAATAATTTGGAGATTTGTACACGAACTTAAAATGAACGATGTCTTACAAGAATTGAAGGAAGAATATGACGTTTTAGAAAAAGTTATGAGTTACCTTAATAGAAGAAATACATTTTGCCCAGTTGAATTAGTAAAGAGAATTTTATTATCAAATAGAAATAGATCAATTTTTTATAAAAATAAAATACAAAGACATGTTCAGCATAAAGTATATATGAGATGTATTAAAAATATTAAACATATGAAATATATGAATTATCTATTCCCTTCTATTTACGATTTGGACATTTGAAATATCTAAATTTTTCTAATTTTTCCATTACACTTAAACCATCAATATCTTTTAGAGATTCAAGTCTTTTTATTCTTTCTTGTTTTTGATATTCTTCTCTTTTTTTACTAAGAAAAAATAAAAGCATACAAATCGTATCAGCAATATCATGACGTCTGTCATATCTTTTTGTTTTTTCAATTAATTCTTGTGATAATACTCTATCGGCTACTTTTTCGGATAGTTTTTTTCTCATTTCATAATCTAATCCTTTAAAATTAAGATATTTATGAACGCTATTTGGACTAATTAAATAAGTTTTATGACGATATTTAGCATATATTAATTGTTCGACTGCTACGAATCCTTGTGGAGGTTGTTTTTCTAAAAGAATTACATCAGCTCCTTCAAAATAATCATAATGTTCTTGAATTAAATGTTCAATCCAATCGCAAAAAGTTTTTGTGTGGTGTAATTTGCATTCAGAATATTTACATTTACTATGTTTGTAATTTGTAATATTAATATTATCAACCCATATCACTTCTTTTAATGTATAGTCTTTATTTACTAAAGACATGCTTATTCCAAAGTGAATAACTCCGATGTCGATGCTTAAAATTTTATATTCATCGGATTTAATTTCTCCGATATAATCATTTTCTGAAATGATAAGACAACTCATATTATAAATTATAATATAATATTCATATATTATATTATAAAACTTTAAACTCTAAAACTAAAGCTTTATTTGCGAGTAATATTTAAAATATTTTTAAATGAAAGTAGTACTTTTTCAGGTTTATTTGCAATTTCTTTTAGTATTTTTATTTCTTTCTTGTACAAATTATTACTAATAAATTTAATTGTATCTATATTCGCTCTATCATTTATTAAAACAATAGGATTTAAGAGTATGTACTTTTTGTTTTTACTTATCAATTCTTTTTCATCATTATCGTCCATAATTTTATATTTTCTTTTGTATAAAAAGTTTTCAATAAAAATATTTCTCATTTCTAGAATAAAATTATTAATATTATTTACTTTTTTGGATTCACCAGATCCTTGTAAGATAGTTAGAATTTGATCAGGAATTGAAAACGTTTTTGCACTGTATCTAGCTATATTTATATTTTGTTTTACAAAAAAATATTTAAGAGGAAGTTCGAAATCGTTCTTTTTATATTTGAATTCTCCTTCATAATTAATATAAAGCATTGCGTATTTCTGTTCAAGACGTTTTAGAATTCTGTCGCATATATATCTAAGTTTTTCAATAGAAGGTTCTAGTGGTGTCCATGCTTTTATGTATTTATCTTCTTCTTTTGATTCATTAATTTCTTTTTTATAATTCAACTTTAAGCTTTCTAATAAATCTAAAAACTTAATTACACCGTTAATATAACTATCAAACATATTACATACATTTATTTTCATCATAATATTTGGTGCTTCATCTAGAAAACTCTCATATTTCATTTCTATGCTTTCTAAATAATCAAACACAGAATGATTTGGAGATTCATTATTTACAATTTTATAAAAGAAAATTGGGTTAGAATGAAGTACATTATATGGAGCTTTTTCTGGATATTGGTATGATTTTAATTTAATAAAGTCTTTGTTTTTTGAAAAGATGTTATATAAATAATAAAAGAATTTTACTGAATCTTTATCTTCTAGACCGCATTTATTACCAAAAATCATTTCATTGTATTTTTTATTTTTATCCAAAAATGCAAGTAACTGTCCATAATCTTTTATTTCGCTTTTTTGAAATTCCGTGTTACTATAAAAATTTACAATTTTGATTAAAGTTGATTTTTCTATATCTGATAAAAACCTTTTATTTCCGCTTTTATCTTTTGCATTCACAAAAGAATGAAACGAACATACGATAAGAGATAAATTATCCTGAAATAATTTTGTTTTAAATTGCTCTATTGTTCCATAATGAACACTATCTTTAATTACATGACTTCTTCCGTAATCAATAATAACTGGAATTAAACTTGTTTCGATACTGAATATATTATGTTTTACTCTATATGTTATTGTTTGTTTTTCTACTCTTTTTAATACAATATTCCATGGATATAAATCATAATGAACAAATCCAAATCTCTCTTGTGCAACAGATAAAGCAAGAGTAATCATTAATATAATTTCACATAAAGACTGTAATGTACATTTATCGCTATTAATATAATCTTGTAAAGTAATTCCTTCGATATATTCAGAAACTAAAATATTTTGTTCTTTATTAAGAAAATACGTGTAACGAAAATTCGGCACATCTTTTATCAATTGATTGATGCAAGTAAGACCGCAAAAAGCCTCGTTAATTAGTTGATACTTTCTACTATTGTCAGTTAAAAGCTTCTTAATGCTAAACATTTTATACCGAGAATTTATTGTGTCTTTTGATTCATGTATTTTTGTATATGTCTTTTCGTCTAAATCATTTGATTCTTTTTCTTCTTTGTTTTTTGTTAAATATAATCTAAGACCCTCCATTTCGTAACCATTTCTAGAAATGAATGGATAATTAAAATTGTTTTTTAATACAGATTCGGCAGAAAATCCATATTCTTTAATTTCTTCTAATTGTTTTTTCATAATAATATCTTCAACTTTTATTGTATTATAAAAATAGGTTCCAGTCGTTTTCTTGATTTTAATAAATAGATATTGAAGATAATCAAGAATTCCATTTTTTGTTAGATATTTATTATAGAAATCTTTCGCATTCTGTGCGATTTTTTCGCATTCTTTATCATTTTGTCTACACCATCTAATCTTTTCAAATAAATCAGACAAGTCTGGTTTTACTGGAATATAATGAACACCCGGTTTTAAATATCTCATAAACCATATTCTATATTTACTCTCAGTTAATAAAACAACTGAACCCATAGACAATTCTAGAGACAAACGAAATGCTGTAACATGTCCATCAATATTAAGTATATATTTATATTTTGATTGATCTTCTGGACTAAGACCTTCTACTAAATCAATATTAAGTTTAGAAGGTTCTATAAGCTGTAAATATTTATTTCCCATAATTTTTCTTGGCCTGAGATTCCATTTTGTTATTCCTGCATCTAGTAATTTATATCCATTTTCTACTGGCGAAACTTTAGATAAAAATGATGCTTTTAACCTTGGATTTGTTTCAATAGTAACACCACATCCAGTTGAAGCTCCTCTAAAAACAGCTGTTGGTATTTTTTTAGACCATTCTGTAGAAAAATTGTAATTATAATCTCTACAATCAGGATAAAAGAATTTTCTGTCTTCTTGTGTAGATACTCTAGCCCAGTCCTCGTGTGTGGGAAAAGGGATATCTGCATGTTTGTCAGTAGTTACCATTGATAATATTGGTAAATACGTATTATAATTATGACTTATCAAAGGATAATTTTCAGTGTCAAAAATATGTTCATACGGCTCAAACTCTCGTTTTACGATAAGAGGGTAATCTCTTTTATTTATAAAAAGTTCAATATCAGGAACTTGTCGTGTTTGGCACAAAGTTACAAGCATATCTTTCACGTTTGTCATTCCTCTATCATTTTCTACAATAGGGTATTCAGTTCTGATAAGACAATTGTTTCCGTACCACTTTTCAATAAAACGATTTATTTTATCAATAGAAACATTGTATCCGTTGATTTTGCTAGCATATTGTAGGAATTCTCTTATATCTCCAAATTTAGTTGGATCATGTTTAATTCTTTCATGCCATTCGTTTACATAATTATGTTTACTAAAAGGTAGAAAAACAGACAATTTATTGTCTTTGATCTTGATAAATATACCCTTCTTAAATTTATCAAAAATATAAAAAAAAGTATTATCGACTGCGTCAATTGATAAATTTCTATATTTTACCCAATCTACATTTTCTACAACATCTTTAACTTTTTCAGGAAATTCAAGTTGAGATAACTTTGTTGACATCTCATTCCAAACATTATTTTCAAGATTTATTTTTGGATCTGGATTATGACCATTTGTTGGATCTCTATATTCATTGAACTGATCTACATCTCCTGCTGTAAAATATATTTGAGTAAAGTTGCTATATCTCGGATTTGTATTAGACTTTATTTCTTTGTTATACTTTGCATCTTTACATTCCTTCTCCGTAAGATAAAAATCAGGCAACGTTTGAAATTTGTCTGTAGTGGTCATCTTTATTTTGATTTTTTATTTTTAATTTTTAAAATCAAAATCAAATTTAAGAAAGATAAGAGAACCACTGTAATTTAAAGATAAAAATTCCATTTAAATCTATTTTTTCACTTAAAAAATCTTCATTGATATACTTTATATTTTTATTATAATTATAGTATAATCTACACCAAAAATTAAAAAAATTTTTCCCCCATTTATCAATATATTCTTCTTTATTATAATCTTTCATGAATATCTTGAAAAAAAGTTTATTATAGTTATTTTTATCAAAAGGAGTAATAATAAAGTCTCTGTTCCTTGTTTGTTTATAAACAAATACAGATAAACCATATAAAATATCACCCATTTCATCTTCATTTTCATTTTGGTGTTGAGTATTTTCATTATAATAAGCTATATTATTAAAATTATTATAATGAAAATTCGTATTTATTTTATAACCATATTTTGTATATCTTTTTATTCTATCTATCAAAACTAAATTTAAATCTTTATACAAATTATCTATATAATTATTATTAAGAATTCCATTTTTTTCACGTATATCAACTATGTCAGTACATTGTAAATTTTCCCCATCATACCATACTTGACAAAAACTAAAATCTTGGTTATTAATAAGTTTTTCTAATTCATATAAATCATGTATTATAAATACATTAATTACTATTCGTTTATATTCTAATGAAAAATAAGACATAACTCTATTTTTTTTATAATTTTCATTCATATTTATATCTTTTTTATTTACATTTAAAAAACAAACATCAAAACCTATTCTTTTTAAAGACTCTATTAAGCTTTCTCCTTTTTTATAATTTACATAAATATCTATATTATTATCATTATCATTATCCTCAAAATCGTCAAAATCGTCAGAATCGTTAATATTAATCATTCTTAATACAGAATCTCCGCCAATAATAGCATTATGTTCAATTAATATTTTCTTTAACAATTTTAATTTTTTATGAGATCCTAAAAAATAAAATAAACTTTTTTCATATTTTTCTAATTCAAATAAATTAAAATTATCTTTTTCATATAACAAATCTATTACATCTCCATCATTGATATTATCTCTATCTACTAATTCAATTGAATTAAAAAATAACTTTGTAATATAATTTTTTATATACAAATCTTTTTTTAATCTTATAACACTTAAAGTTTCTTCGTTATAGTCGTATTTATTTACATTTCCAGCCAAATCTTTTACAAAAATTATCATATTTATAATAAATATGATAATACAACAAATCTTTAATTAACCAAAAAAGGGTATATTTCGTATAATTTTAAAATAGCTTGTTCTTTTAACTTTGCCTCAATCTCAATATCTAAATCTCCATATTTCTCTGGAAAAGATAAATAATAAGAAGGTAATTCCGTTATAAAATCACTATGAGTTCCTACTTTTGCTCCTTGTCTTTGTTGAGATACATGAAATAAAGGCTTTATTCCTCTTTTTTTCCATGTTCTAACAACTCTATCCATATATTCGCTAATATCTATTTGCTCTTTTTCGTCATCTTTATAAATTAAATTAAAACAATCATAGTGATGACAATCAAAAATTAAAGGAATATTACATTCTTCAGCGATTTTTAAACAATCTACAACTGAATAACATCTTTCACAATTTTCTATAGCAAGTCTTTTTTGAACATTATCGGGGAGAATATAAAATTGGTTTATCCATCTCTCAATTGTCTCTTTCTTATTTCCATATACACCCCCTCCGTGAACACAAATAACAGAGTCATCTCCCATTCCCATTGCATCTAAAATATCAGCATGCATTTTAAGATCCTTAATTGTATTATTAAATACCCTCTCGTCAATTGCACCTACTTGATTATACTGCCCTGGGTGCATTGTAATTCTTTGATTATATTTTTTACAAATATCACCTGCTTCTTTTAAAGCGTCTAATGCAAAATCAATAGTATAAGGTTCAGTCTCATCGTCAGTAAAATGGGGAAATATGTCAGAAGAAAGACGAAATACAAAAATATTATTTTTTGCATTCCATTCAGCTAAATTAGAAATATCTTTTATATTTTTAAGAGACAATTCCATTGCCTTTTTTACACTAAAATTCTTTCTTATCATAGTTCTCGAACAAAAAATATCCTTTTTACGAAGTTCCGTATTGATACAACAAAGTCCTAAACGAATCATTTTAATCTTTCAATCTTATTTATAATTATAAATAAGATTATTATTCATTTTTATAGGGATTACAATATAGAGTCTCCATCAATAGTCAAATCGATATTAAAAAGCATCCCTTTATTACATTTTAACCATATCCACATTTTATATTTGTTAACAATTCCCTCTCCATCTTCCCTGTAAGTATTTAAAGGAGTATTATTCATCCCTTCTCCAATTGAATATAAATCATCTATTGTTACTTTACTGATTACATTAAAATTTTTATTTAAAATATATTCTCCATTATTATCTTTATGAAAATAAATTAATTTTAGGTCAGAAAGTTGTTGTATGTGACTTTTAAATAAATAGTATCGTTCGTCATATTCTCTTTCATGGTCAAATTGTTCAGGATTATATTGCATTATTCTATATTTTAATTAATATAATACGATTAAAATCACTTTTAGGAATTTATTAAATTTATTAATTCATTTCTCATTTTATAAATAGAATTTTTGTTTATTAATTTATAAGCTAAAATAACTTTATGTTTTTCTATGATATTAGATTTTTCTTTTTCTTTAAGAATTGGTATATTCTCAAAATTCGATAAAATAATTTGATTATACCATTCTATAAATTTAATATTACAAATATTACAAATATTACAAATATTATGAATATCCATTTTAATTTATATTATAAAAACTTACATATAAATTATAATAATATGACACTTTTATCTGAATTAAATAAACACGAAAGAGATGAAAGAATATCTTTTGATGAAAAAACACATACATATTATATTGATGGATCTTCTGATGGTGTTATTAGCACTACTACGTTAATACACCACCATTTTCCAAAATTTGACGCAGATAAAGTTATAAAACTAATGAAAAACAAAAAAGAAAAATACCCAAATATGACAGATGCTCAAATAAAAGAATCGTGGTCTAAAAATGGAAAAAATGCATCAGAAAATGGCACAAAAATGCATAAAATGATAGAAAACTATTATAATGGAATTAAAAATGAAGATGAAAACATAAAAGAATTCGAGTATTTTTTAAATTTTAACAAAACAATAAAGGATAAATTCGATCCTTATAGAACAGAATGGTCTGTATTTGACGGCTCAATTGATTTAGCTGGACAAATTGACATGTTATATAAAATAAAAAACACCGATTGTTATGCACTATATGATTGGAAACGTGTTAAAGATATTAAAAAAGAAAATACATTTGAAAAGGGACTAGGAAAACTATCAAATCTTGACCATTGTAATTATAATCATTATTCTCTTCAACTTAATATTTATAAAAGAGTTCTAGAGACTAGATATGACATAAAAGTTTCTGAAATGGCTCTTGTTATTCTTCATCCTGATAATGATAATTATATTTTAGAAAAAATAAATGATATGTCTGATTATATTAATATTATTTTTAAAGACAGAGAGAACGAAATAAACTAAACTATTATGTTATTTTAGGATAAAATCCCTAAAATAATTTATCTATTTTCATCTCTTCTTTTGCTTCTTTATGAGCTCTATCTAATAAATATATCTCTCCTTGGTCTCTCCAAAATTTTTCATAAAAATTCATCATAAACGTTTTTTGTTCACCAGATTTCTTTATTTTTTTGTAATCCTTTTTATAATGTTCTATACAATACTCGTCAATACTTTCTTCGCTTTTTTCTAAATTGTTGCAACATTCTTTTTTGTGTCTTTTCCAATCTTCTTTCTGACAACTAGATCCACAATAGAATGTACATTTACAACCTGAGCACATAAGAAGTTTTCCTTTTTCTCCTCCTACGCTATTACATTTAGCGCACTTCTTTCCGTTATCGATATTTTCAATAACACGATTCATTTCTTTCTTTTGTTTATTATTCATAGGACAATCATCATGGTGAAGAATTGAAGATTCCCCATATCCATAACCAATACACTTTCCACACACGTTTAAGTCGCTATTCATTTGTTTAGAAATTCAAAATTACAATTTTATAAATTATAATCTTATAAAATCAATTTTATCTAAAGGCTAAAAAGGGGTCGGTTGTAAAAAATGTTGTAAGAAGATACATATCTCTCCCATAACCAAATGGATAATTTTTGCACAAATATTTATTATCTATTTTTTCTACTTTTATTTTATTTACAAATATTCCTGTTAAAAATACATCTTCAAAATAAATTGCACACCAATTATCAATACTTAAATCTAATTTAATCATATTTTTATCAGATAAATATTGAATATATTCTATTGCTTTATTATTCCTATCTTTATATTCGTCGATAGATTCAATCCAACTAAAAACTTCATCAATATTGATTGAATCCAATGTCTTTATAAAAACATTTGTTACATTCTCAACATTCTCAACATTCTCAACATTCTCACAATAAATTTGTTCTTTGAAAAAAACATCTTTAAAGTTATCATTAGAATTAATCATATCAAAAATAATATCTTTGTCTAATATTTCTATTTCTAATAAAGTTCCATTCATAAACTTTAGAAACATATTCAAGTTTTTAAAGTTATTTACTTTTTATTTTTTAGATCAAATTTATCATATACAGAATTCATTATCATCAGAATTAGTACCAATTTTCTTAATATATAACATAATATCTTGATGCGATTTATTAATTAATTTTTTCTTATTAATCTTCAAGTTTTTTCATTCTTTTTAAATTTAATGAATTGATATTATATCCATCCGCATATACATTTGGAAATCCATTGATTACTTCATCAAACAAAAGAGATTTCGAATAATCAAATATGATATATTCAGAATCACTTCTTTTTAAAAATTCTTCAAAAAGTTTAAGATCATAAAAGTTAGCAGAAAAATCAAGTGACGGATGATCAATGTAAACATCTTGAGAAAACAAAAACGATAACATATTATCTAAAAATTCGTTATTCATGTACTCTGTGCCTGAATAAAAATATTCTTTGACAAGATAATGCAAAGGAGTATATTTTTTTTCTTTGTAATTTGTATAATTTCTAGATACATATCCATCAAACGACTTGTTTATGTCTGCCCCTTTTTCAATAAAAACTTTTGCCTCCAAAAGTTTTTCTTTTTGATAATAAATCAAGTCAATATTATCTTTATTTTTAGGCATATAAAGATTAAGAAGTTCTTTCCAAATATTCTGAAATTCGCACGTAGGATCCATTTAAGTTTTAAGTTTTATTATATAACATATAATTGTTATATAATCATTTTTACACTGTTAAATCTTTAATATCTTCTTGTGATAAACCATAAGATAATGCGATATCATAAGAATTTTGACCATTTAAATTTTTCTTTAAAGGATCTCCACCAAATTTTAGTAATAGTTTAAACCAATTGCATAATAATTCTTCGTCATTTCTTTTCCAACGAAATACAAACATAAGTTCTGATTCTCCATTTTCATAAATCGGTTTATTGATGTGATATTTTAATAAATTTTTATCAATTTGATAAAGTTCATAAAGTTTTATATACATTAATCTCAAAAATTCTTTTTTATCTAAATTCCAAAATCCACAGTCAGAATAAAGTTCAGAAATTTCTCTTAAGAAATCAGATATATTATAATCTTTTTTAGAAAGATTTTCTGAAATTTCAATAAAATCTTTCCTAGTTCTCTCAATTTTTTCCATTTTATTAATCTATAATATATTTAATATATTATAGATTATTCAATTTTATATTCTCATAAAATTCTAAAGCGTCTTTGTTACAAAAAATTTTACTTGGCTGAAATGCTTTTAAAAATAAACCTTCTAAATTTCTTACACGAGATAGTGCAACGTAACTCATGCTAGCTTCAAAAATATTATAACCAAGATCTATAATAGCATAATCAAGGGTACAACCTTGTACTTTATGAATACTTAAGGCATATGCTAAGATAAGAGGAAACCTGTATATTTTATATTCTAAGCACTTCATATCATAAGAATACTCATATGGAGTTATAGTATATTCTCCGTGTAGAAATTTTACAGTAACTTCTTGTGTTTGAGAATTATAATTTATTACTACTCCTCTGTTTCCGTTAACAAGACCTTCTTCGATATTGATATTAACAGTGAGCATAACTTGAGCTCCTATTTTTAGATATAATTTCTCGTCTAATATTTTATTTTTAATAGGTTCGAACTCTTGTTCTTCTTTTAACATTTCTTCTTCTTTTTCATCTTCATCTTCAACATCCTTAGATACTTTATTGATTTGTGGTTTAAAAATAAGTAATTCATTGGGATTTTTATCAAGCTCTTCCATATTCTTTTGATTTACATCTACCTTTTTTCCATAAAGAAATGTAGGTTTAATACTGATATCTTTTTCATCTTCTTCTTTTTCGTAATTTTTCATCAATTTCTTATAAGCAATATGTCTTAAATAAAGTTTGACATTATCTTCTTCTACATGTTTAGCCGTTCTAACTCTTTCTAGGACTTCAGTATAAACAGGGTCGTTAACTCTATACATTTTTGTTAAATAAATAACGTTAAGATTAAGATCTTTCCATACATTAGATTTAAAACAGTATTCGTCGTTAATCGGAGGAAGTTGTAAAAAATCTCCTGTAAAAATAACTTGAAGTCCTCCCATTTCTTTTTTATTTTTTCTCATCTTTTTGAATAACGAATCAATCATTTCTAAAAGATTTTTTCCCATCATACTTACTTCATCTATTACTAAGATTTTACACTTTTTTACTTTTGATTCCGTCTTATCATAAATTTTATATTTTTTCATTCTCATAATTACATTTGATAAAGTTTCACCATCTTTAAGAACACCGATTCCGCTAAAACTATGAATTGTCTGACCTTTTAAATTAAAAGAAGAAATTCCTGTTGTAGAAGTGACTACTATATCATTTTTAAATTCTTCATCTTCTTTTAATTTATTAATATAATAAGACTTTCCAACACCTCCTGGACCAGTTAAAAATATGTTATCTCCGTTTAATACACGTTTTTTGATATCTTCGTAATTCATATTATATGTTATAATTATTACAACATATAAAATATATTAAATCATTTTTATTTATTAATTTTGTAAATCTAAATCTTTGTCTGTCAATACCAAAGCATCTCCTCTATCGATTTGATCTTCAACAGTAAGAAGCTTTTTACCTTTCCAAACACCTCGTTCAGGTTCTCCCCAGCATTTAGAATAGTAATCCTTAACTTCTGTTTTGATAGGAACAAGTTGACCCGGAAAACTTTCTCGGTACCACTCTTTGAATTTAGCATATAAATCAGAAAGAGACAGTTTCTTAGTTGAATCATTTGCGACAGATTCTTCAATGAATTGTTGATAGCTGTCATTCTTCTTTCTGTAAGAATCGGTAGCAAGTTTAACTTTTTCTGGCTCAACAAAAGTGTTTCCTTTCTTTCGATGGTTAAGAAGAACCCATGCAAATGGTTTAAGAAGATGAGGAATCTTTTCTGAAAAGTTCATGTCTTTAGGAAATCGTTTTAGTAGTAATTGTTCTTCAAATGTAGCAGGAGCGTCATTTGTAAAAGTACTCTCAAACGGAATTACACGAATACGATTCCATGTAGCTTTGTCGCTATAAGGCACGCTTGGAGGATCATTGCAAATTACAGAAAGTTTAAACATTGGTTGAATTTCTCCACCAGACTGATGTAAACCACGTGCAAAAAATGTATCATTTCCAGATAATTCTTTAAGAATACCAATATTAAGAATATCTTTTTTATCTGGCTCTTGAAGAATAGCCCATCGCACACCGTTTCCAGCACGAACCAACTCAGGACAAGCAGCGCTACTCTGAGTTCTTTTTCCAACTACAAGAGATGTAGGAAATTTTACAGCATATTCTCCTAACATCTTTTCAAAAAATAATTCTGTGATCGACTTTCCGTTATCACCTTCTCCTGACCAAAAATAAACATGTTTTCTTCTATTTCCTCCTACAAATACATCACTTGAAATATCCATAAAATAGTCTCTAACTTGATTATCTGGAAAGATCTTTTGAAAAAAGTCATAAACATCTTTAACCAATGGATCATCTTCTGTATAATCAGAATACTCAATTGGCATTTGAAGAGAAATATAATCTTCAGGAATTCCAGGTCTAAAAATATTTTTCTCTAAATCATAAACACCATTTTTAAAACCAATAAGCCATGCATTAGTATCAAGAGTTTTTAAAAAGCTTTCTACATAAAATACATCTTTACATTCTTTCATAACATTAACTTTAAATGGATGAGTTTTAAGTTGACGAATCATTTTTTGAACAAGTTTAAGTTGTACACCAATTATGCCATGTTCAGATTCTGGAGATTTGCTCATTTTAACTAAAATTTCTGAATTTTTTTCTTCAAAAAGCTTTACAATTTCTTGTGATATTTTTTGACGAAGAAATACACCTTCTTCGATTCTCTTCCATCTATGATTCTCATATTGGTACCAGATATTTTGGGAAACACTCGCACACACAAATTCTGTTCCATAACGTTCATATAAAGCTTTTGCTAAATCGTGATGACTTCCTTCAAGACTTTCTTTAATATAATTCTCACTATATGCTTTAATAATCTTATTATATTCAACAATATTATCTTCTTTTGCAAAATGTGCAAGTGTCCCGATTGTCATATTTTTAGGAACCATTTTATCCCATAAGGATACACATTCAGCTTCATTAAATTTATCACCACATTTTGCGCTAAACTCTAGCCATAAAGCAAGACCATTTTCGCTTCCATTAGATATATTATATAATGCCCATCCTACTTGCATCCATGTAGAATATGTAGTGCTTCTTTCTTCAGACATAATGCTAATATATTTTTTTGCTTTTTCTAAAGTCTCACTTAGATTTTTAGCAACATATTTTCTTTTCTTTTCAGAGTCGTCTAAAGAGTTTGAATTTGATATTTTAATAACACTTGGAAGATTTGGTTTTACTTCTGAAATCTTACGATGCCATGGAATTACACTTAAAATTCGAGGCAAATAATATTCGTATCTATTTCTAAGATTAATTTCATTTTCTTCTGAATCATAAATTTTATAATCTTTAAGTGCTTCTTCAATAGTAATTTCATCACGTTCGTCGTTATAAATAGCGGATAGTTTATAAGCATCCATTGTATCAGATTTTTTACTTCCATAAAGTAACCATGGATTTTTAACATAACAAGCATCTAAAAATTCATCTGATTTTGTAAAACCGAGATTTTGAAAAATTTTAGTTTTATCTAAATGTTTTTTCACACGGGGAATTAGATGAGCCTCGTGATCAGTTTTAGACAGAAAAACATAAGGAAAATGAAGATGAAATCCGCTCTTGATATATTCAGCACCAGAACCAGAAACAACCTTATAAGCAGGTTTTTCCAACGAAAAACAAATGGAATGATTTGGATTATAATCATCAATAATTGTTCTAATTACTTCTTGATAAGTTCTAATAATATCTTCTAGTTGTTCTCGTGTATAAAGTCTTTTAATATCTTTATCTTCTGCATAAGGAACTTTAATGTCTACATCAACTAAAATAGGAATATATGTTTGTAATTTTTCAGCAATTCCATAAGAAACTTTTTCATCTTCCTCGATAGAATCGCAATATTTTTCCCAAAATTCATCAATAGCACTTCGGCTAATATTAAACTTACCCATTGGCTGAATCATACTCACATGAGTATGAAAGTCGCCAAAAACGCGAGTGTTATTCAATATTTCATGAACGCTATTCATTTATTTATAATTATACTTTATAAAATGATTTTTTTTTAAAAATCATTTTTGTTTATTATTTCTATTTATTATTTAAAAATACACTCAAAATTATAAAAATGAGCGTAAATCTTGAAACTTCACAAGAAGAACAAAAAATTGTTGACGATATGACAACAAATAAACAAGAAAGTGACGATGAATATGACGATATGCCACCTCTTATTGACGAAGAAGAATTTAATTCTCAGAATAGTGTAGACGGGACTTCCTCGTCAACTTTCTCACTAGGAAATACAGGTCATACTGACCCTGTTACTAATTCTCATAATGATATTATCGATCTAACAAATGAGTCTGAAGAAGATCAAGAAGATCAAGAAGATCAAGAAGATCAAGAAGATCAAGAAGATCAAGAAGATCAAGAAGATCAAGAAGATCAAGAAGATCAAGAAGATCAAGAAGATCAAGAAGATCAAGAAGATCAAGAAGAAGACGACGATTTTAGTTGTGTATATGTTGCTAAAAACGAGAATGGTTTTTATTACATTTTATCAATTGATGGTGTTAATATTAAATGTTCAGAATCTATCCAAGAAATTGAAAACTCGTTAGATTTGTTAATTAGACGAGATGTATTAAAGTATTCTTATATGGGAAATATTTATGTAACAAAAGAACAAAATGAAACACATGTAAAATTTGTTTCGCGAAATCTATTATTTTGGACAACAGAACGTCTTTTGCATTCTTATAGAGTCGATAAACTTAAAAAATAAATTATATAATTTAAAATATTAATATAACTTTTATATTAATATAAAAATGAGTAAAAGTATGTTTTTACTTGGATGTATTCCAATTCGTTTACTTTTAGCTTATATAGCTCATTTTTTAGCACAAAATGAAAATTATAAAAATTATAAAATTATATTATCATTAATTACTTTTATTATTGGCTTATCTTTTTTTATTATATACACAAAAGGATGGAGAAAAGTAGGTTTAGAAACGGAAGGACGACCTATATGGTGGAATGATTTTAGACCCATTCATGGAGTTTTATTCATTTCATTTTCAATATTAAATTTATTTAATGTAAAAAATTCTTGGTTGTTATTATTATTAGATGTTATATTAGGATTAATAGCTTTTTCAAATCATTACTATATTGGATTATAAAAATATAAGATTTTAAAGAATATATTTATAATAAAATATAAGATAAAGATGTCAAATCCAGAATGGGAATCACAAAACAGTCTCACATCTCCTTTAGATAAAGTACAAAATCCTCCATCATCGTCTTATAATCTCGGAGCACCTTCTCTAACAGAGCAAGAAGTAAAAGAAGCTATGGCTGAATTGAATGTTCGTGATATTGTACATAAATTTCCTCGTTTTGAAAAGTTTTATGCCGATCCTCAACTAGGCAATCAAAATTATGCTCTAGTATCATTTGTTCCATCTAAAACTGCTACTCCTGATGCAGATGGAGTATACGGAATGCTTAAAGTCCGCGGAACCTTTGCAACTGAAGACGAGGCAATGTTGCGAGCTGAATATATTATTCGAAATGGCGACAGTTATCATAGCATCTATAGTTCATATGTAGGACGGCCTTTCCCTCTTGCTGTAAATAAGAAATATATTACCGATACTACCGAAGTAGAAATTAAAAAGAAAATTGTTGAATCTACTTCTACTGAAATTCGTAAAAAACGAGAGGAAGAACGTCAAACTATGAAAGAGATTCAAGAACGAGAGAAAGAACTTCTTGCTGATATTGAACGAAAAGAGATTGATCCATACGATTCTTATACAGAATTAATGGTAAAGAAAGCTCAACTTTCTTGGACTTATCATCAGACTCTACAAAAAATGGAAGAGATGAAAAAGAACATTATTAAAGCTCGTGAAGAAATTAAAACGATGCGTGAACAAAACGAAGATTACCATGAACAATACATGGGTCGTTACATGGAAGCTCGTACTAAAGCAGGTCTACCAGCCACTGATGATAGTTTTATTAAATATATGGCTGAAGATCTTGATCTGGGTTTTTAAAAATATTTATATTATTCATATTATTCATATTATTAATGCCAATGATAATATGAAGATTTATTTATAATTATAATATTATTTGTTTTATAGTTATTTTTTACATATTTTTCATCTACGTTACAATTAATAAAAATCATTGTATTTACATCAAAAGGCCAATATAAGATTGGATCTTTAATTCTATTAATAATTACGGTTAAAATACTTTTTTTATTATCTATAAAACGTTTAATATATTTTATAATATCCATGTTATAATCAATATAAATTGAAGTGAATATATTTGTTTTTCCATAAATATTATTCAAGTTTTTTGATGTTGTTATAAGCTCAATTATGTCTATATTTTCAAGATAACTTTTAACTTTAAAAAACAAATCTTTATAATAAATAATCTTATCCATATTCTTTATATTTATAAGTATTCTTTATTTTATAATTTTCTTAAAGATTTTCTTGATTTTCTTGTTTTTCTTGATTTTCTTAAAGATTTTCTTGTTTTTCTTGATTTTCTTGATTTTCTTGTTTTTCTTAAAGATTTTCTTAAAGATTTATTTGTTTTTCTTGATTTTCTTAAAGATTTATTTGTTTTTCTTGATTTTCTTGTTTTTCTTGATTTTCTTAAAGATTTATTTGTTTTTCTTGATTTTCTTA
>Ga0194123_10002201_pt1 | contig 26297 bp, 24 predicted proteins | sample TA2MahsurfametaG_5_FD_155479 | JGI IMG/M metagenome (GOLD analysis project Ga0194123, IMG submission 155479) | Freshwater microbial communities from Lake Tanganyika, Tanzania - TA2015023 Mahale A surface | ecosystem: Environmental > Aquatic > Freshwater > Lake | place: Tanzania: Lake Tanganyika... | reverse complement strand
AGTCGGGCCGTTGAGCTAGGGCGAAGATAGCATCAAAATGGGCCTTGCTCAAGGGCATAACCGACAATCGGGTATGGCTCAGGAGCATCAAACCGGCCATGGAGGGGTCCGCTTTGAGTTCCTGCAGCGTTACAGTCCGGTTGAGCCGGACCACAGGCTTTACCCGCACGGCGACCCAGGGCTGACCTTCTCCTGCTGTGGGATCCGGGAAGGCTTCTTCGATGATTTCGACCAGGCCCACCACCGCTTTTTCGGAAACACTGTGGTAAAAAAAGGCAAAATCCCCGCATCGCATTGACTTTAAATTCAATTTGGCGCTGTGGTTACGGACCCCGTCCCATGTCCCCACTTTCTCCAATTCCAGATCATTCCAGGAGTAGGTATCGGGTTCGGATTTCAAAAGCCAATAGGCCATAAGGTGGGGTGAAAGGGATAGAGGAGGTGGGTTTCGGAGACAGCTGTGGGTTCTCAAAATTATTCTTTATTTTGCAAAGGACAAGCAAACCCCTAAAGATGGCAAGCAAAGCATTGAACAAGAACACCAAGCAAGAACCGGGAATGGACGGACCTGAAACAGCGACCACCGGGGAATTTGCGAGCAGGCTTGCGGCTGCAAGAAAATTGGTGGAAAGCCTGGAGCGGCCAGGGGAAGACCTAGACCAGGCCATGCAGGCCTACACCCAGGCCATGGAGGAATTGAATTGGTGCAGGGACTATTTGGCCAAGGCCCGGCTCAAAGTCGAGCAATTGGTTTCCAAAAACTAAGAGGCTTGTTGGGCCGCCAGGAATTCAATCCAAGACTTGGCATAAGCGCCCTTAAGCACCCTTGGAAATTTATGTTGGCCTCCAACTTTGCCCATGGAGGTCATCCATTCCAAGGCCAAACGCGTGGGTACAATTTCGAGCTCCATCCGTTTGAGGGCATGCTGTCGCTCCACCGCATAATCGTCGTTGATTTCTTGGAGAATTTGATCCAAGTGTTGGACCAATTCAGTTTTACGGGACTGAGCGCTTTCCAAGTCGGGCTCATCCACACTGAGGTACCATCGATGCCCATAAACCCCTTCCTCGCTGAGGCCCATGACCGAGCATTCCCCCAAAGTGATTCCAGACCAAAGGGATAATTGCAAGAGGCCCTCGTTGATATTCTCCAAGGACAAGTGTTCGCCGCAGAGGCTCAGGAAATGTTTGGTCCTCCCGGTGATTCGAATTTCCATATGTTCCAACGATTCGAACCGAACCGTGTCACCAATCAAGTAACGCCATGCTCCGCTGCAGGTAGTAATCATCAAGGCGTAATCACGATGCAGCTCCACACGATCCAAACCAATCGCTTGAACCCCCGGTAACATTTGTCCATCCTCGTCGAAATGATGCTCATCAAAGGGAATGAATTCGTAATAAAGGCCGTTATTTAGGTTGAGGCGCATCCCTTTTTTGAGGTTTTTGTGACGGGCATCGTATGCGATGAATCCCTCGGATGCCAGGTAAGTCTCGATATAAATTAAAGGTTTACGGCATAAAGTGTCAAAAGCGGGCAAGTAGGGATCTATAGCGACGCCACCGTAAGCAAAAACCGTGAGGTTAGGCCAAACATCATGAATGGACTTGACCTGATAATGCTCGATGATTCGCTGGAATAGCAATTGCATCCAAGCCGGAATTCCGGAAACCACCCAAATATCCCACTGAGAGGCTTGAAGGACAATTTGTTCAATTTTCTCGTTCCAATCTCGGATTCGAACTATTTCCTCTCCAGGCTTGAAAAAGGGGTTGAACCAAAGGGGAACCTTGGAAGTGTTGATTCCACTGAGATCGCCATAAAAATAATGCCCTGAGAATTTAAGATCCGCAGAGCCTCCAAGCATCAAGACCCCTTTGTCAAAGAGGGTGGTCGGGAAATCGTACAAGGTCAAAGCATACATCTGTTTGATGGAGGTCCGCCGCATGGCCTTGATCATGTCGCCCGATACGGGAATGTATTTGCTGGCCGCCTCCGATGTTCCGCTGCTCAGGGCGAAGTAATTGATTTTGCCAGGCCAGGTGATGTTGGAGCGTCCTTCGTCGTAGGATTTCCACCAACGGCTATGCATCATGTTGTAATCATGAATGGGGACCCTTCGGCAAAATTCCTCTTGCATCTGCCCAGAATCCAGGATGGACGAAAAGCCGTAATACTTGCCAATTTCAGTTTGTTTGGCCTTACGGAGCAATCGGAACAAGACCAGCTTCTGTTGAAGGGTAGGCTTCAAAATTCCAAGCTGCAAGGATTTGCCTACTTGCAAAGCACGCTTGAACAAAGATCCAACCAAGGCCATGGTTAAACCTTAGTGGGCGTTGGCAGGTGTCCATTCCGCCGGGGCAAGTCGCCATTGCTCCAAGGAATCCAAACTTTGTTGATCCAGGTAGCTGTGCTCTACCGCCGCTGCAAGCAAGTCGGAGTAAGTGCACAAGCTGATCGAGCGAAATCCTTGGTCCGCAAATCTTGCAGAGGCCACGGGGAACCCATAATCAAAAATGCTCAATACCCCCAAAACCTCCAGCCCTTCTTGGCGCAAGGCGGAGGCTGCTTGCAAGGAGCTTCCTCCGGTGGAGATCAAATCTTCGATCAAGACCACCCTGGCGTTGGATTCCCAACGACCTTCGATTTGGCTTCGGGTTCCGTGCTCTTTGGGTTTGGAGCGAACATAAACGAAGGGTAGACCCAGTTGCTCCGCCACGAGGACCCCTTGGGGAATGCCTGCCGTGGCAACCCCGGCGACCAAATCGCAACGGCTGAATTCATGAGCGATACGGTCGGCCAACATTTGGCGAATATGTGTTCTGTGCTTAGGGTAGGATAGGGTTACCCGGTTATCGCAATAAATTGGGGATAGCCAGCCGGAGGCCCATTGGTAGGGCTTGGTGGGAGAAAACTGAACAGCCTTGGTTTCAAGAAGAATCTGGGCAATCTTAGAGGCAATCTCTCGGGTATCCATGTCTCAAATTTATCGGTTTTTCTGTCATGAAACGCCATTTGTCCTGGAAGCGTACAACGGCGCATTCGACGATGGGCGTTCGACGATGGAACATGGACCTGTTTCCGGGGAGCCCATTGAGTCCGATGTTGAGGCAATTTGGGCCAAGATCACTGAAATTCTGAAGGTGGAATCGAGCCACGAAAAGACGTTGTTGCGGTACGAGATGCATCGCCCTAATTTGGTATGGGAAGAACTGTGCAGGCGTAGCCTTGCCATCGAAGCGGCTGGAGGCATCGTCTATATGGAACAACGCATGTTATGGATGAAAAGGCATGGGCGTTGGGATTTGCCCAAAGGCAAGGCGGAAGCAGGGGAGCAATCTGATCAAACTGCGGTCCGCGAATGCGAAGAAGAATGCGGGTTGAAGGGACTAAAGCTCATCAATCCCGATCAATGTTACAGAACACACCATTGGTATCTTTACAAAGGCTATCCTGCCATGAAGACCACCGTATGGTACGAAATGATCGCTCCAAGGGACTTGAACCAAGACCTTAAGCCTCAAGGGGAAGAGGGGATAACTTCGCTGGAATGGATTGATTATCAACGCATGTACCGTGAAATCTTGCCCTCAACCTATCCCGCACTCCGATGCATGGTCGAAGAAATTTACGGCCCTTCCGAAGGCCGTAACGCAGAGATGCCACGGGCGACTACCGCAGGAACCAGCGGTGCGGGATTCCCGCCATGAAGAACAATTTCCCGAACGATGGAGGAGGAGACCGCCTGCAATCCAGGATCGCAGACCAGAAAAAAAGTCTCCACATCGAACAGATCTTTGTTGAGTTGAGCTATGCTTTTCTCACTCTCAAAATCGGCGGTATTGCGAAGACCTCGAAGAATAAAGGAGGCACCGATTTCTTGACAAAACTTAGCCGTCAGGTCTTGGTACTGAACTACCTGAACTCGATTATCCCCTCCCAGCAATTCTTGCAACCACTTGAGCCTCGTTTCCAACGAAAATAGATTTTTCTTATCCGAATTATGTCCTATTCCTATGATTAAGCGGTCAAAATGCTGCAGGGCCCTTTGGATCAAGTCCAAATGACCCAAGGTAATGGGATCGAAGGATCCTGGGAAGAGGGCAGTGCGCAGATTCATCGAGGCAAGGTGCGTTTCTCAAATATACTAAATTGACTTTGTCCGTAGATGAGCACCTTGGAGGGGCCATAATGTAGGCTAATTCGCCGGTAGGATACGGCGTGTTCAATCACCAAAATGCCCTCCGTGGACAGCAAAGGCCCATCCAGGATGGCGTCAGCGAAGCCTTCCAGGCGGGGATCACCGTAGGGTGGATCGGCGACGACCAAATCAAATGGGGCAGGATCATCCGCTAATTCGGATAAGCGCTCCGTCATTTTCCAGGGAAAAGCGCTACCGTCTGCCTTGCCCTTGGCCAGTAAATCTGCACCTGCAATATACCATCCCTTGAGGTCCCATTGTTGGCGGAGCTGCCGCAAATGGCCAAGCGCCTCGGGATGCAGATCTATGGAGACTAATTGGGAAGCCCCCCTGGAAAGGCATTCCAAGCCCAACGCGCCGGTACCTGCAAAGAGGTCCAAGGCGCGAATTGGAGACCAATCCAAGAGGGTATCCAGATAATTCATCAGTCCCTGTCGAGCAATGTCGGTGGAAGGCCTTACCTCCCAACGCTTGGGTTTCACTGCGATCGAACGACCGGACAAATGTCCCCCGGTTATCCGAACTTTAGATTCCATTGTTGCAAAGCTAGGACCAGCCCTTGCCGAATATTGTCCAAATCTGAAGACCCATCCGAACCCCGGTTCATTCCACCAGTTGAGTAAACCTGGTCGAAGGAGAGATCCAGAATGCTTCGCTCTTCCACGGACCAATTCATGGTTTGCAAGAAGTGAATGCAATTAGGACTTTGTTCTGAACGCCTGGCAAGCGCATGGTACAGGATATCGGTCGCTGTATTCCAAAGGTATCTTCCTTGATGAATTAACCGAGGGCCTTCAAAGATCCAAAGTCCAAAATCCCTATCCCCCCTAACAACGGCCAGTTGCCTTCCTTTGGTTTCGGTGTTACGAAAAGTTTCCAGCCAATACAGGGTCCATAAGGCAGAGGCGCTGTGAAAACTCCAACGGGACATGTCGCTTTGCAGACCCTTGACGATGGACATGGGAAGGGCAAAGAGTTGGGCCATATCCAATTCGGGTACTCGCTGCCACCCCAGAACTTCTCCGTTCAAGGGACCGCATACGGATTCAAAGAGGGTCACTAAGTCAGTAATCGACTCATCATCAGCGATTATGCCGCGGTTAGGACGGGTGATGGGCCATTCGTCCAAGAGGGCTGCCGGTATCCAAGTCTGTCGAGGCAAATCCGCAATCAATTCAGCCTCTGTCCATTCATCCATGGAGTTCATCCACCTCGAAAAGCCCTCGGAAAGCCCCTCGGAAAGCCCCTCGGAAATGTCCTCGTTTCCTTGTTGAGAATTAGAAGGGGGCTCGACCCAATCGATCTGCGCTTGAATCAACCCCAAAGCTTCCTGTTCCCTCCATGCGCTCAGGGATTCAGGGTACAGAATCTCAGGATAAGGGGTTGGAAGAGGGTTCGTATCGACGCCATCCAGGGAGTGCCACTGGCGATTCCACGCCCAATATCCCTTCAAAGGTTTGCTCAAAAGGTATGGGATCTTTGCAAATCAAAAAAGACCAAGGAAAATCTTATTCCCAGTTTCCGCTGAGGTTGGCATCCACCATGGAACCAACGCGGAGCACTTTGCGGGTATCGAAGGGTGCAGAGTCTTCGACCTCAAATACATTGAGTTCCAAGCTGCTTTTCTTGACTTTGCCGGCGCGCAGGGTGAACTTCGCGGTATCCGCAAAGGGAACATAGCACAAGGAGTCAATGGGGTAGTTCTTGAACAAGGAATCAGCCACGGAAATCAAAATCGTTTCGTACCGAATTCCTTTGCGGATATCGGCGGAATCGTCGGGGTTTCCAATCACTTTGGTGATTTTCATTTTCCCGCTTTTGGTGTAGTTGATGAGTTTTTCCCAGGTATCGGCAAATTCACCGTTGTTTTCGCGGTAGGCAACCTGAGCGGTACGAATCATTTTGAGGCGTTCAATCACGAATCCGTAACGATAATCTCTCTCTTTGTCGAACCGCAGGGGTTTGGCAATGGTTTCAATCGTTTCGTAGGTTAGCCAGACGATAAGGCCCAGGAGGACGATTTTGAAGAGGTTTTGGAGGTTCATAAACGGCAATTAATTTGCAATAATACAGTCAAGGAGCCTATCAGGCATTGAAGTTCATGTAAACATTTTGGAAACAAAGGTGTTGACAAACTCATGGATCGCTTCTCCATCAAAGATATCGAGGCCCTCACCGGCATCAAAGCCCATACCCTGAGGGTGTGGGAGCAGAGGCATGCGGTCATCTGCCCCAAGAGGAGTGAAACGAATATTCGCTATTACGACCAAGACGATCTCCGTAAATTATTGGGAATCACAGCCTTGATGCGTCAGGGGCACAAGATCTCCGCTTTGGCCCGCTTAAGCAACGAGGCGCTGCATTCCGCGGTTCTGGAGCAGGAGATGGCCCCCCTGCCCTTGGATGAAAGGTTGGAAGCGCTGACCTTGGCCATGATAAGCCTGGATGAGAGGGCCTTTCGAAATCTCTTGTCCAAGGCCTTCGATCAATGCGGGGTCGAGGAAGCCATGATGGAGCTCATCTTTCCGTTTTTTCGTCGAATCGGAATCCTTTGGCAAACCGGGTCCATTAATCCGGCTCACGAACATTTCATCACCAACATCATTCGGCAGAAAATCATCGTGGGCATCGACAGGCTCGAAGAAACGGCCTCCTTGGACCCTCATTCAAGCCACTTCAGGAGTTGTAAATATCTCCTTTATCTTCCTGAAGGGGAATACCATGAATTAGGTTTGCTTTTTGCCTCCTACCTGCTCAAGGCCAGGGGGCAAAGGGTGGCCTATATCGGGACCAATGTTCCTTACCCGGATTTGGCTATCCTGGACCAACAATATCAACCGGACTTTACCCTCTTTGCGTTGACTTCGGCCATTGCCCAGGGATCGGTGGGGGAATACCTTGCCAAGGTCCGGGCTGACTTTCCCCAATGCACGCACCTGGTTACCGGACCCTTGGCCGTCATGGCCGAAGAGGAGGTCTCTTGGGATGGCCCGTTGAAGCTGATCCGTGATTTTCGTGAACTGATCGCCCTGGTGGAAAGGGAGGCTCAAGCCTCTTAGGTTTTAATCAGGGTCACTTTCCTTCGGTGTACTTTTGAGCCATGCTCGAACCCGTGCTCGAACCCATGCTTCTTGTTGTTGGAATACTCCTAGGCCTGGTGGGGATGGAGGCATTGGGATGGTTCATCCACAAATACCTCATGCACGGCCCCTTGTGGTTTATTCACCGGACGCATCACCGGCCTTCGGGGAAGGGTCCCGAATGGAATGACCTCTTCTCCTTGTTGTTTGGGGGAATGGGAATGGGCCTTTGGTGGTGGGGGTTGGAGGATAGGCCGCTTGTTCTCGGGACAGGGGTTGGAATATGTCTCTACGGCGCGTTGTATTTCATCATGCACGATGGTTGGGTTCATCGCCGCTGGAGGGTACCGATGCGATCTCGGTTTCCTTATATCGAGGCCATGATTCGGGCCCATCGGGCCCATCATGTTTCCTTGAAGGCCAAGCCTTCGGAGTCTTACGGCTTGCTTTGGTTTCCAAGCAAATTCCTAATCAAGAAACCCTGAGGCCTATCTTTGAAAAAAATCAACCTATGCGCATCGTAACCCTGTCATTATTCGTCGTTTTGCTTACCCTTTTGTCCTCCCCGAATGCCATCGGTCAAGCCCCGGCGGAGTCCCTCAGTTACCCGGATACCAAAAGGGTTGACCAATTGGACAACTATTTCGGAAAAGTCGTTGAGGATCCCTACCGCTGGTTGGAAGACGATCGATCCGAAGAAACGGCCGAGTGGGTGAGTCGGCAGAACGAAATCACCTTTGGATACCTCAAGGCGATACCCTACCGCGCAGATGTGCGCAAGAGGCTGGAGAAATTATGGAATTACGAGAAATACTCCGCCCCATTCAAGGAAGGGAAATACACTTACTTTTTCAAAAATAATGGCCTGCAGAACCAGTCTGTGCTGTACCGTGAAATTTCCGGGAGCAATGCAAGCCCGGAAGTTTTTCTTGACCCCAATAATTTTTCCAAAGATGGAACCTCATCCCTCGCGGGTATTCAATTCTCCGAAGATGGCTCCCTCTGCGCGTATCAAATCAGCGAAGGTGGATCGGATTGGCGCAAGGTGGTGGTCATGGATGTGCTAAAACGGAAGCTTTTGGGGGATACTTTATTCGATGTTAAGTTTTCGTCTCTATCCTGGAAAGGGCAAGAAGGATTCTTTTATTCCAGCTACGACAAGCCCAAAGACGGCTCCGCGCTTTCGGGCAAAACCCAGCATCACAAATTGTATTACCATCGGATGGGCAAACCTCAAGGTGAGGATGAATTGATTTTTGGTGGGGAGAAACAGCCTTACCGCTATTTGGGTGCGGTGGTTAGCGAAGATAATCGATGGCTCTTTATTTCTGCAGCTCAGGCTACCTACGGTAACGAGCTTTATGTCAAAGATTTATCCATCAAAAACTCACCTATCCTGCCCATGATTACCGGGCTTGACTTCGAAAGCGATGTGGTGCATGTGGAGGGTGATCGAATCTATGTCCTGACCAATTTCAAGGCCCCCAACCGCAGGCTTATGGTGGCAACTGCCAAAGATCCATCATCATCCCTGTGGCAAGAGCTTATTGCAGAAACGGAATCTCCTTTGTCGGTGACGGCTGCTGGCGGTTATTTGATGGCGACTTACCTCAAAGATGCCGTTTCCCAGGTTATTCAATACGATTTGCAAGGTAAGCGTATTCACGAGGTACCATTGCCGGGCTTAGGCACCGCCTCCGGCTTTGGAGCCAAGCGCCGTGAAACGGAATGTTATTATTCTTTTACCTCGTACACCCAGCCTCCGGTAATTTACCGATACGATTTCCAAGGAGGGTCCAAGATCTTCAAACAAAGCAAGGTGGATTTTGAACCTGACCAATACGTGAGCACCCAGGTTTTTTACCAATCCAAGGATGGCACCAAAGTACCGATGATTCTGACCCACCGCAGGGATGTGAACCCAAACGGCGAGAACCCGGTATTGCTCTACGGATACGGGGGCTTCAACATCTCGTTGACCCCTAGTTTTTCGGTATCCAACTTGTTCTTTTTGGAACAAGGCGGGGTTTATGCGGTAGCGAATCTCCGTGGGGGTGGCGAGTACGGGGACCAATGGCACGATGCCGGGACCAAAATGCGCAAGCAAAATGTCTTTGATGATTTCATCGCTGCGGGGGAGTGGCTAATCCAGAACGGCTACACCCAACCCGAGCGTTTGGCGATTGCCGGGGGTTCCAACGGTGGCTTGTTGGTCGGAGCCTGCATGACCCAACGTCCTGATTTGTTCAAAGTTTGCTTTCCAGCCGTAGGGGTCATGGATATGCTTCGTTATCATACGTTCACCGCCGGTGCCGGTTGGGCATATGATTACGGCCGTTCCGATGATTCCGAAGAAATGTTTGAATATTTGCGCGCTTATTCACCGGTTCACAATGTTCGGAGCAAAGTTTCCTACCCTGCGACCATGGTGACCACTGCCGATCATGACGATCGCGTTGTTCCGGCCCATTCCTACAAATTTATCGCGGAGTTGCAAAGCAAACAGGCCGGCCCAGCCCCGGTTTTGATCCGAATCGATGTGAAAGCAGGACATGGCGCGGGCAAACCAACCTCCATGATCCTGGACGAGGCCGCGGACAAATGGTCCTTCCTTTTCTACAACATGGGAATAGTCCCTCATTAAAAGAGGGCTTATTTTTCAAAGGTTTGAATGGAAATATTGTCTCCTAGATACACTATTTTACCGGTACATGAAATACCAGTAGAACGTACATTATTAATATAATTACTTATTTGTATAGCATGATTTGTTTCGGCTTTACCGGTTTTGAATTCAATTATTTCCATTTTGCCATCCTTAATATATATAAAGTCAGGCCTTGAAATACTGCCGTCTAAACCTATAATATGATGTTCTTTTAGGATAAATGATTCATCGCAAAAATATTTTTTTAAATCTTGGTGAGAAGTTAAATTGACAATCCAATTAGCGATAGTGAGCCTTAACTGATTTGTTAAATTATGCCTTTCGGCTACATCAGTAAGATACTTTTCCCAATCATTAAATTTTCCCATATAATGTATTGTAGAATGGAAAATTTTTCCAATATTTTGCTCTTCGGTCTCAATGTTTTGAAAAAAAGTACGTTGATGGGCATTTGATTTGAACAGACTTTTTTGAAGACGCATTTCTGTAGGCTTATTTTGCGTAATAATTTTCGTTTCTCTAATTGAAAATGGATTCTTTTCGTTTCCCCAACCAAATACTTTATATTGAAAATGTGTTTTTATTTCATGAGTATATTCTGCACAGAACTTTGTCATATATTCTGGAAATAAGTTATTAAAGCTTATCGAGTTTTCATGTGGATTTCCAGTAATTACATAAAGATTATCTTCAGCTCTTGTTAAGGCTACATACAATAAATTAAAATAGTCTATCATTTTCATTTCATTTTCAATGACCATTTTTGAATTTATTGCCTCGATAATTCTACTATCTTTATTGGTCGAAATCAATATAGGTGGAACTTCATTTTTTTCTTCTAGCCAAACCGTTGAGTTTGATTCTTTTGATTTGTTATAGTCAATTTCAGCTACAATTACATTTTTAAATTGTAATCCTTTTGACTTGTGAATTGTCATTATCTGAACTGCTTCATTTGTATTTCCTGATTCAACAGTTATTTTGTTAATATTATTTCCCCACCATTTTACGATTTCATATTTTGATTTTCCAGTTGAACAATGTTGCAACCACTCATCTATAAATTTATTTGTAAATGCATTTTTATTTACGAAAAAATTTAAGTACTTAAATATATAAATCATTTGAATAGATGGCGGTTGCTTCAAAATATGAGCTAAATTTAAAACGCCGAAATTTTCTTCTAGGATTTTTAGTGGGTCTTCGCCTAGATAATTTATATGGTCTGTATCGCGGATGGCTGTAAGAAGTGATACCTTATATAGGTTATCTGCTGTAAAATTTATATGAGCCCATAAGAAAAATGCAGATTGTACCTGTTTACTTAAACTTAGGTTTAAAGCGTCTGGTGAATAGACGCTTATGTTTTGACTCCATAAATATCTTGAAATTTCAGTCCCGATTTTATTTGTTCTAACTAAGATGCAAGTGTCTGATAATTTATATAATTTCTCATCTATTTTCTTTATTATTTCATGACAAACATTAGGGATATATATATTTTCATCGATTAAATGAATTTGTACAGACTCATCAGAATCGGTTTGGTCATTTGTTGTGGTTCCTATTTTTTGTTTTACATTATTGTAAGTGTTTTTTAAAATGTTGTCGTATTTATTTTTTAAGTATTCAAAAAATGTATTGTTGAAGTTAACAATTGTGCCCTTTGAGCGGAAATTGTAAACAAGGTTTTTTTGCTGAAAGAGGCTTACCCATAATTTTGAATTTGGTTTTTCTGGCAAACCATGAGGGAGCGAAGTGAATAGTCTTGGGTCTCCATTGCGCCAACGATAGATTGCTTGCTTATTATCGCCTAGTAATATAACTTTTCCGCCAGAAGCTAATGAATTTTCTAGGATTGGTCGAAGACATTCCCATTGTATGAGACTGGTATCCTGAAATTCATCAATTAAACAGTGTTTTATTCGGTTGCCGATTCGATCATAAATGAATTCGATATTGTTTTTTTGAATTAAATCTGCTAATTGAAAATATAAAAAATTTAGTGGTAATTTCATCGAAAATCGATTGTAATCAATAAATGTTTTGTACATTAAGTTCAAAAACGTGGTAGCGTATCTAAATTTTAATTTTTCTTCTAGGCCTTTTATTTTGGGAACCTCAGTCTCGATTTTTTCTACCAGGTAATTTGCTTTGGTATACCAATTTTCATCTAAATTTAATTGATGCTTATTGTTTTTAAAGACATTTTTATTTTTGATGCCCTCACTTATTTTTTGCGGTATTTTGATGTTTAGATCGTGATTTAAACTCATTTTGGTTAAAATCATTTTAAACCCTTTACTTTTTAAAATCAAATCCTCCTCTTGAATGTTTAATTCGTTCATTTTATTTAATAAATGCGTCGATTCATTTATTAAATCTGTTTTAAAATTCAGGATATGCGCTTTTATTTTTTCAAAATAAATGTGAATCTCCTCAGTCGAATAATTGGACAATTTCTTTAAGTAAGGGTAGCTTTCATCCTTGAATAAAATTTCTGCATATTTTTTAAATAGGTTTGTAATATTATAGTTTTTATTATTTATATACCGTTCATATGAAAATGAAAACAAAATCTCTTGAGTTTCATTTTGCCTTTTGTAGATATATTCTAAAAAATAATTTGTAGCCTCTTTAATGACATCATCTTTATTCAGTTCAATTTCAAAGTCATATTGATGTCGTAACTCACGGTAAAAAAATCTGGAGCTTTTAACTATAAAAGAATCAATCGTTTTTACTTTAAATGAATTATAATCATGCAAAATCTTTTTTAGAAGTATGTATGAATTGTTTTTTATGATTTCATCATTTATTTTTAGTCTTTTTGAAAGATTGTTAATAATTATATCCTTGCTTGCTGTGGCTTTTTTCTTTTCATTTTTTAAGTTGGCCATGTACCTTAGCTGATCAAGAATTCTTAGTTTTATTTCAATAGCAGCTTTATTTGTAAATGAAATTGTTAGTATTTCATTTGTTGTGTTTTTGTTTGGGTTTTTAATGATAAGAAATAGGTATTCTTCAACTAATTTGTTTGTTTTTCCAGAACCCGCTGAGGCATTATAAATTTGGAAAGTTTTCATTATAATTATTTGTTTATTAAAATAGTCTAGAACATTTTCATTATATAGGTATAATAGTTTGCTGGGTTGTGGATTGTTTTTATTTTATAATTCTTGGAGTATAACGTTTTGGAAGTATTACAGATACTTTTCTTCAAATGTAGTTAGCTTTCATTAATTTCAAAACTCCCAAAGAAGTCTTTTTTTATGTTTGAGGCGTCCAAATCATAGTTATATAAATCCTTGCCACTATTGGAGTCAATCCTGAATATTGTAGAAATTTTAATTTTTTTGCTGATTTTTGAGTAGTAGTATTGGGGTTTTGTTGCGCGATTTCGAAAAGCGTGTTGTACCCTTACGAATCCCTTCTTTAGCACTCTCCGTTATGGAGGCTACGTTTGTTTTATGTGCTTTGGTATTTATTATCAATAGTTTTTTAAGTTTTCTTATTAGTTATTCAAATTTAATTTAATAGCTTAAGCGGATTCTTGCAATTGTTGACTTAATGAGTTTTGGCCTTGTTGGCATGCCGTTTTGTTTTCTTGCATTAGGTATATTTGGCGCTTGTTTCTCCTGCAATAGGGCCATAGTGAGCCGAGTTGTACCGATTTTCCCTGTGATCCTACCAGTGGCCCAATGATTTACGACATTTTTTTCGAGATTTTTATATATCTCTCTTTTAAATGGCATAAAACCCTTTAAAGGTCTATTATTGATATTTTGAGATATGCATATGTAATTTGATCCCTTTTATCTTTGAGCCTTCAAATTTCAAATATATATATATTATTTTATTTATATGTTTTTTCTGAATTTTATTGTTTCCCCTCATACAACGGATTTTAATTTTTTTCTATTATGGATTTTTACCATTTTTTCTGCCTTGTTAATTCAGCACAATTCTAATCGTTTGTATTTTTATCTTTTTTCATTTAAGTTTGATAGTGACAGTTTTGGTAGTCGAGGGACAATTTCATTATTTGATTATTTTTATGATTTTTTTTGGTTATTGCTTACTTGTTTATTAGGCTTATTTCTTTTATCTTTTAATAAAAATTTAGAAGATATTCTTCATAGTCTTTTAAATTCTAAATTTATAGATTTTTATTTCTTGAATGGTTTCTTGGTGTACATTTCTGGTTCTATTTTGATATGTGCTATTCTGTATTCATTTTTTCTAATTCCAAAAATTATTGCATGGATTTTTGATTTTAATATTTTTTTTATATGGTATAAAATTTTTACCTTAAACAGTATTCGTATTTTATTACCTGTTCTTTTATTAATTGGATGGGGATTGATTTTTTTTCCACCCCTCGAACATTATCAATTTTATTTAATTTTTTTTTCAATTTTTTTTGTGATTATGTACTTATTTAGGTGGTTTACTATTTTATTGGTTTTTTTTAAAAATTTTAAGGGGTTAACTATCTATATTTTTATTTATCTTTGTCTTTTTGAGGGTATCCTTACTTGTTTGTTGTATAAATATTTTTGCTAGAATTGTAAAAATTATATGTCAAAAATTAAGCGTATATTGGTTACTTTGAATAAGCCTGAACTGGGTGAAACTAATCCCTATTTAGATTTAGCGGCTAGGTTTAATCTCGCCGTGGATTTTTATCCTTTAACGAATTTAGAAGAAATTTTGCCGTCTGATTTCCGTAAGTTTCGTATCAATTTAAATGATTTTGACTCAATTATATTTAGCAGTAAATATTCTGTGGAGGTTTATTTTAAATTATGTAATTTAATGAGGGTGGACATTGTCCCTGAGGCAAGATATTATTGTATCTCGGAAGCGGTTTCTAACTATCTTTCTAAATACACTATTATTCGTAAACGTAAAATTTTTACGGGAAAAGGTACACTAAATAGTTTAATACCTTTTATGGCCAAGAGCAAAGAATCTATTTATGCTTTTCCTTGTTCAGAGACGTTTGAAGATTCATTCCTCGAAAACACTAAGACATCAGGGTTACACGTTGTCAAAGTCCCCGTGTTTAAAACTATAATTAACCCATTAGAAAATCTAGATTTATCCAAAATAGACCTAGTATGTTTTTTTACACCGCTTAGCGTTTCAACCTTTTTTTCCGGTACGAGAGGTGTTGATATGGGCGATCTTAAATTTGCTGTTTTTGGGGAGCAGTCCAAGAGGACTTTACAGGATTTCGGGTATAATTCAGAAATTTTTGCACCTACACCGGTCTTTCCTTCCTTATTTATGGCCATTAGTACTTATTTGAAAAAAGTTGCTCGTTAGCTTGTTTTTTTGCCTTTTTGTATGTTTCTTGTAGGCCTAAGCATAAAAAGGTGAGTTTAGCGCATATTTACCGATGGTTAATTGTATGGTTTTTCATATTTCCGGAGTTGGTTTTCGGTCAACAAGAGCCTAAATGGGGTTTATATATGTTTAATGACTTCTATTTTAATCCCTCAGTTGCTGGCGCCACCTCTAATATTTCTACCTTTTTGGCTTCACGTAAGCAATGGGTGGGAATTCCAGGGGATGCTTCCATAAATACGACTTCACTATCCGTAAACGGTCCGGTACAGTTCTTACACGGAGGAATAGGTCTCTTGATTATGGAGGATGAAGATTATTTCACTAAAAATCAGAACTTAAGACTGAGTTATTCGTTCAGGGTTCCAATGTCTAGGGGTAATTTTGGTGTTGGATTTTACGGGGGTCTCATTCAGTTATCGGTTGATGGCTCTAAATTTAAGCCTGAAAACCCTAATGATCCTCTTTTATTTGCTTCTAATGTCAGGGCAAATTCATTTGATTTTGGTGCAGGAGTAAACTATTTGTCAAGGAATTTTTTCCTCAATCTTGCTATTAACCGGATTAACCAACCCAAAGTCCAATTTAATAATTCCGGCTCTCAAATTAGTTTTTATCGTAATTTATTTTTTTCCACAGGGTATACAATAAGTTTAGGAAAAGGCTTTTTGCTTATTCCTTCTATGTTGTATAAAAGTAACTTTATTCAAAGCCAATTCGATGCAAATCTGAGGATATCATTAGCAGAAAGAATTTGGATTGGGGGCGGATATTCTCAAGAAGATAGTTTTAATGGCTTTTTAGGTTTTCGTATTTTTAAAGGCTTAAGAGTGGGGTATTTGTTTAGTAATCATTCGGACGAATTGGGGGCCTTGACTCAGGGTACCCATGAGGCCTTTTTGAGTTATAATTTTAAGGTTTCAATTCCAGAAAAACCAGTTGGCCGAACCCTAACCCCAAGATATTTTTAAATTCCAATAATTAGCAATCTTTGTTTATGAAAATTAATTACTTTTTCAAGACTTTTAGCAATGTTTCTGTATTGTTGTTTTCACTCATATTAGGTGGATGTGCAACAGGTGATGGTGGAGACCTAATCGGGGTTCGTGATTATGGACGCTGGACTGAGAATGTTCCATTCGGCATGGTTCAAATTAAACAAGGTTCATTTTTATTTGGTCAAAACGATCAAGACATTACATTTGGTAATGGTAGCCCACTAAAAAATGTTACAGTTCGTTCATTTTACATGGACGACGCAGAGATTTCTAATAGTGAATACAGACAATTTGTTAATTGGGTTAGAGACTCTATTGCCCATCAAATTCTCGGTCACGTTATTGAGGATAAGTATGGCGTTGAATATATTGATTGGAAAAAGAGAATTGCTTGGGAAAATGCGGCGGTTTTAGAAGAATTAGAAGACCTTTTTGTTCCAGAAAATAGAAGGCTATTTCGTGAAAATGCATGGGATGTGGCAAAATTTCAGTACTCTTATCAAGCGTACAATTTTGATAAGGCGATTATTTCAGGTTCTGTGTATCCCGAACCTGCCTTTAATCCCGCAAATTTTTTAACTAATGTTGCAATAAATATTTACCCTGATACTCTAGTTTGGACAAAAGATATTTCTTATTCATACAATGACCCTCAAACAATGCTTTATTTTAGTCATCCAGCTTATTACCAATATCCTGTGGTCGGTGTTAGTTGGAATCAGGCGCAGGCCTTTTGTAATTGGCGAACAAACTACTTTAGGTCTTTTCGTAAACAGAGAAATCTTTCTTTGCAACAGGCGTTTAGGTTGCCAACTGAGGTTGAATGGGAATATGCGGCCCGTGGCGGACGTATAGGTAGTCCTTATCCTTGGGGAGGCCCTTCTGTTCGTAATAATCGCGGTTGTTTGCTAGCAAATTTTAAGCCAGGACGTGGTAATTATATTGATGATGGCGTCACGTACACTGCAAAGACCTATTCTTTTAATCCTAATGATTTTGGTCTTTATAATATGTCTGGAAACGTTGCTGAATGGACAAAGACAACCTTCCATGAGTCAGCATCATCCTTCGTTTCAGACTTAAATCCAGAATACAATGCATCTCCTGTAGAGAACGACCCTCAGTATCTCCGGCGTAGAGTTATTCGTGGTGGAAGTTGGAAAGATATCGCCTATTTCCTAATGAATGGGTCACGGTCGTATGAATATCAAGATAGTGCACGGTCAACAATAGGCTTTAGATGTGTTATGGATGTCACCGGACGTGATCTTGTTTCAGTTAGTAAATAAAATATTAAATATACCTAAAATTAAACAATGAAAAATCCATCAAATTTTTTAGCAACGCGTAGAGGAAAGGTGCTTCTTAATTATGTATATGGTTGGGGCGCTTCAATCGTAATTATTGGCGCGCTATTCAAAATCACACACTTAGATTATGCAGATTTTCTTTTGACAGTTGGACTAAGTACAGAAGCCCTCATATTTTTTATCTCGGGATTTGAGTCTCCTGCTGAGGAGGTCGATTGGTCTCTAGTATATCCAGAATTATCCGGAGCTAGCGCGATAGTTCAACCGGCCACTTTTGATAATTTTATGCGTCATGCGGAACTTGATGAAAATGTTGTTAAAACGTTGGGTCAAAGTTTTAAATCATTAAACAACCAAGTTAAGCAGTTTGGGGAAATTCATGAAAGCAGTTTTTCTAGTAACGAGTTTAGCGCTAAGTTAAACTTAGCCACTGATTCTATTATGAATGTTACCACAACCATTGATTCAGTTTCTGAAAATATGGAGAATGTTTCTGGTTCTTTGAGTAAAGTCTCCTCATCTATGGATTCGATCTCTGATAAAAGTATTAACATTAATGACGCGTTGTCAGAATTTTCTAGTATATCAGATTTTTCTGATCAACTAAAAAATCAAATGGCTGAAATGATAAAGAACTTAGAAACATCCAATTTGACTTATCAACAAGAGCTTTCTTCTTCTTCCAAAATCCTCTCAGAATTAAATCAAGCAGGACAAGAAGGTGCTAGTTTACGTACCTCCATAAAATCATTAAATGATAATATACAATCTTATAGTAACTTCTATGAGAATGAATTACGGGCAGCATCCAATGTTGCTAAATTACATAGTGAAAATTTTTCTGGTTTGAGCCGTTTTGTTGATTCGATTAAGACTATTCAAGAAGACACCGAAAAATATCATGCCGAAATGTCAAAACTTAGTAGAAATTTATCCGCCCTTAATAATATGTATAGTGGTATGCTAAATGCCATGAATAACAGATATTAGTGAACTTATAAATGCAAAAACATAACCCATGTCGTCTTCTAATTTGTCTCCTCGACAACGAATGATTAACATGATGTATTTGGTGCTAACTGCGATGTTGGCACTAAATGTATCTGCTGAGATTTTAAGAGCATTTTCTTTAATCAATAAGAGTCTAGAAGAAACTAGCCTTTCTGTACTCGTAAAAAACAAAGATTTGTATAAAGCCTTCGAAGACCGATTTCAAAAAGAACCTTTAAAGAGTAAACCCTATTATGACAAAGCTATTTCAGTAAAAAAAAATGCACAAAGTATTTTGAATTTTCTAAAAGAAACTAAAAACTTAATCTTAGATAAAGCCGGTACTCCAGATGGGGTGGTAAATTCGGAAGATTTCAAGACAGATGAAGACTTGAAAAGGTCAATTGACGAAGGAAATATTGATATTAGTTCAATAGTTTTGGTTGATCCAGAGGGTAGAAGCCCCCGAGGGTTGGAGCTTCAAAAACGAATTAATGATTTCAGGAAGATTTTATTGAGCGTTGTTGATAAAAAAGACAGGAAAAGCGTTAAGATATATCTTGACAATGCAGCTGATCCCCCAGGAAACAAGATTAATTGGTTGCAAAAATCCTTTAGCTCGATGCCCGTGGCTGGAGTTGTTACTCTACTTACCAAGCTTGAAAGTGATGTTTTAAATTCTGAAACCGAAGTGGTGTCTTATTTATTGAATCAAATTGATGCGGCTTCTTATAAGTTTGATAAAATTGAATCTAAAGTCTTAGCACGAACAAACTACGTGCTGGCTGGGCAGGATTATGAAGCAGACATTATGCTTGTCGCCTATGACACAAGGCAAGAATTGGATATTCGAATAGATGGCGGGTCAAAAATAGAGGTCGAAAATGGCGTAGGTAAATATAAATCAAGAGCGACTTCGGAAGGAATTAAAAAATGGGGAGGATACATAAGTGTGGTTAGCCCAACATCGGGCGAGATTACCAGATACCCTTTCGCTTCTGAATATATTGTTGCCAAACCGGTTGCAGTAGTATCACCTGACAAAATGAATGTATTGTATGTTGGTGTTGATAATCCAATATCAATTTCGGTGCCTGGTATTACCCCAGAAAATCTAGTCCCGAAAATTTCCGGAAACAGTTCGTTAACGGGAAATTTGGGTAAGTATATTGCGCGAGTTAATGTGCCTGGAGGTACGGTAAACATAGATGTTTTTGCAAAAACCTCGGATAATAAAGGTCAGCAATTGATGGGTACAAGTATTTTTAGGGTACGGACTGTTCCAAACCCAATAGCCTCAGTTGGAGGTTTAATTTCTGGCAATGTTTCATCCTCACAATTTAAGGCACAGGGTGGACTGGTAGCTCTCCTAAAGGACTTTGAATTCGATATGATCTTTCGTGTGATAAGTTATAGGGTCCTTTATTTATCACCTCGTCGTGAAATTGAAATTGTTTCAAATACAGGCGCTGTGTATGCTCCATCAATTCAAAAAATTATTAGAGGAGCAAAACCTAATGATCGCTTTATTTTTGATGATATTAAGGTGGTTGGTGAGGATAACGTGATCAGGAAATTACCCTCTGTAGTTTATTCTTTAAATTAAAATAATGAAACATTTTTTACTTTTAGCTCTGGCTCATATTTTTTTAGTAACAACTTCGTTTTCTCAAAATTCTGAATCGTTGTATCTAAATAGTGGAACTAATTTAAATTCCTTAAGTGAAAATACCCCTATTGTTTTACAAGAAATTCGTGAAAATGATGTTCTCTACAGTTGGACTGTTTATCGAGTAATTGATTTAAGTCAAAAACTAAATATGCCACTTGTACATCCACGAAGTTCATTGATAAGTTTGTTAATTGATGCTGTTAAATCGGGACAAGTAGAGCCTTATTTATTTTCATCTGATGATTTTGAGGCATCTTCTAAGTTGAGCTCCCAAGATGTGATTAAATCATTAGAAAAGTATGATACTATTTCAGTGACTGACCCAGTTACATATTCTATTAAAACTTCAATTATTAAAGTAGATTTTAATCCTGATAATGTTGTTCAATTTCGTTTAAAAGAAAGATGGGTTTTTGATCGTAGAACTGCCTCTATGGTTGTGCGAATTTTGGGTATTGCCCCAGTTCAAAATGTAACCTCAGATGGAAGTGTTATTGATGTTAAGTCTCTTTTTTGGCTATATTTTCCACCAATTCGCCCTTTATTAGCTCGTAATTTTGTTTTTAATTTTCATAATGAATCTGCAAGAATGACATTTGATGATTTTTTCCTACGTCGATCTTTTTCGTCTTATATTTATAAAGAGCCAAATGTTAAAGATTTGCGTGTTCAAGATTATGCACAGGGAGAGGATTTCTTGTTGGAGTCCGAACGTATAAAAAGGAAAATTTTTGATTTTGAACAAAGCTTGTGGGACTATTAAATTTTATTCCTGATACTTTTATTTATATTGAGTGAAAGTGAATGTACTTTTTACCAGAGAGTCTATATATCCATTATCCATTTTGTAGAAAAGCTTGTAATTATTGCGGATTTCACTTTTCGACAAATCTGCGACCTCAAAAGGACTTAATTCTTGCAATAGTAAGGGAAATTAAATTAATACATTCATATTCATTGTTGCGAGGACCGGCTAGGCTTCGTACGCTTTATTTTGGAGGGGGAACTCCTTCAGTGATGGATTATAAGAATTTTCATTTTCTTTTAGAAGAATTAAATAAAATCTACTCTTTTAATGATTTAGAAGAGTTTACTATCGAAGTTAATCCTGAGGATGTAAGTGCCAAATCTCTGGATTTTTGGTCTTCATTAGGGGTTAATCGAATTAGTTTAGGTGTTCAGTCCTTTAATAGTATTTTTTTACGTGAAATGAATCGTAATCATTCTTTGGAGACGACTTTTTACGCTTTGGATGTTTTAAAAAATGATCATAGGTTTAAATTGAGCCTTGACTTAATTTACGGTTTTCCTAATCAAACTTTTGATCAATTTTGTTTGGATTTAAATTTTATTTTTAATTATAAACCTCATCATTTTTCTGCATATCAATTGACGATTGAACCAGGAACCGCGCTAGATTATCAGGTTAAAAATAAAACAGTTACACTTTTAAATGATGATTTAGTCGCAGATATGATGCAGTATTTATATTCAATTTCATCAACGAATGGTTATCATTCTTATGAGCTTTCAAATTTTTCCTTAGATAATAATGTTTCAAAACATAATTCATTTTATTGGACCTCATCTGCTTATTTAGGTTTAGGCCCTTCAGCGCATTCATTTGATGGAAATAATCTTAGATTTAAAAATGTTTCAAATAACTTTAAATATATAGAATGTGTTAATGAAGGTAAGTTGCCAAGAGAATTTGAATGGCTTACACCCAAAGACCGATTTAATGAATTTATCATGTTAGGTCTTAGACAATCGAGTGGAATAGACCTCAATCGACTCAAGTGTGATTTTGATTCAAGTTGGAGTTCTAATTTATTGTTTAAAATGAAACAATTAAATAGTAATTGGTTTGTTCATGACAACTTTGACTTAAATAACCGTTTCATTATATTATCACACAGCGGTAGGACAATGGCGGATTACATTTCGGCTTATCTTTTCATTGATTAAATTTTTATTAAGGCATTATGGCTTCCTTTGATTGGGTTAAAAATTTAGACTTTTCAAAGCCATTGGATATATCCATTCCATTATCTAACGGAGAGAATAATCCTCGTGCTTTTGGTATATCACATCCGGTTTTTAGTGCCTTTCAAGGAATAAACTTTGTTGGGGATGTTAGTAAGGGGGGGGCGTGTAATGTAACCAATATTTTTTTTAGTCCGCATGGAAATGGTACTCATACGGAATGTTTTGGTCATTTAGGTATTGGTTGTGAGAATCAAGATTTTAGAGAGGGATTTGGGGTTCAAGATTGCTTTAAAATACGTGATGCGATAAGCGTTTTTTGGTTTAAGGCATTGTTAATTACTGTACAGCCCTCCACCGTAGAGCAAGGGTCTGTTCAACGGTATATTTGTAAATCGGATATTGAAAACAGCCTTATTGGAAGTATGTCAGGATTTAAGCCCGAAGCTCTTATCGTTCGGACTTTACCGAATAATTTAGATAAGTTATCATGCGATTATACTAATTTAAATCCTCCAGCCTTTGACCCCGAAGCTTTAGAATTTCTTTGTGATCAATCAATTTTGCATTTAATTACTGATTTACCGTCTGTTGATCCTGAAAATGATGGTGGATCTTTAGCTGCTCACAAAAAATTTTGGGGAGAAAATTATGCCGCAAGATATAATGCCACCATAACTGAATTAGCATATGTTCCAAATTGTATTCTTGATGGTTTTTATGGATTAAATTTAATGTTGTGCAATTTAGAGGCTGAAGTCTCGCCTTCTAGGCCTGTATTGTATCCATACTTATAGTTTCTTAATATGCCCCGTATGATTCTTATTGGTTATATTTTGAAGTACATCCGAGATTAGTTTTATTTTTTTAGGTGAGAAAAGATTAAAAGAAAAAGGTTTGCTTACAAAAATTCCCTTAGGTGAGCTTCGAAATAATTTTACAGAATAAGTTAGATGAAATTTATTTTTGTGTATTTCAATTTTATATAAATCTTTTTTTTGAAGAATAAAATTATTGTTTTTCTCTTTTTCAGAATATATAAAAATATCTTCATTATTTATTTCTAAAGCTATAAAAGAAGGTTTTAAGACTATCCAAAGAATACATATCAATATAACTGATGAAATTAAGGTCACATAAAATAAATTTTTATCTCCACTTAGGAAAAGTAATGGGGATGCGCCAAGAGTTAGAATAAATAATAAAAAACCTCGAAAAATAAGAAGGTTTTTAAAGTTATCAATATAGAAAAAATCTTTATTCATTAAGTTGGCGTTATATTTTCTTTGACTATTTTTAAAATAAATTCATCGTCAGACCTTTTATGTATCGGTATCAGGTTTGTTATTTTTTCAAGGATTTTTTGTTGGTCAACACCATTTTGATAGGCATGATAATATCTGATTTTGGCTTCAAAAGTTACTTGGGTATATAACGGTTTCCAAGTTTCTGGATAAATATCTTGTAATATGGATTCTATCTTCTTTTGAAATAAAAAAATTGGATCAGACACTTTATCCCGCATTTCGATGAAATTGTCCAAGGCCAATTGAGCGATGGCATCGCCATCGGGTTTGCGGGTGGTGGCGAAGGTCTCCAGGACATTGGCCCAGGCGTCTTGATCGCTTTCGGGATGCAGGCCAGCTTGATCCACCAATTCCATGAGTATCCTGACATCTTCCAAACCGCAGTTCAATCCCTGCCCGTAGAAGGGCACAATGGCATGAGCCGCATCACCCAGGATGCAAGTGGGGCCGTAATTCCATGGGGAGCAACGCACGGTAACCAACGATGAGGTGGCATTCTTGCGGAAATCATCGAGCAAGGTGGGCATCAACGGTACCGCGTCTTGGAAATCACGTTCAAAAAAACGCAAGACCTCTTGGTCACTGCGCAGGTCTTGCAGGCCTTCGTGCACACCGCGTTCCGGATCTGCCTCGTAGGGCTGAAAGAGGGTGCAGGTGAAACTGCGGTCAGGGTTGGGCAGGGCAATCATCATGTATTGTCCTCGTGGCCAAATATGGAGCCCATCCGGGTCCATGGCGAATTCGCCCGCTGAAGTGGGGGGGATGTGCAGCTCTTTGTATCCGTGGGGTAGATAGGATTGGCTGTAATCAAAGCGATCCGTTTTCTGCAGGGCATAACGCAGGGCAGAATAGGCGCCGTCCGTCCCTAACAATACATGATACGGAACATTTCGTACCTCTCCATGCTGTTCCAACTGTAGGTGTTGAGAAGCAAGCAGGACATCCGTGCAACGCGATTCAAAATGAATTTGAACCCCTTGCGATTCAGCCAAATCCATGAGTTTGTAGTTCAAACCGGCACGGGATACGGAATAAATTGCTTGACCGTTTTTGCCGTAAGCTTGGAACTGAACTCGGCCTTGTCGGTCATGCACCAAACGACCAGGCATGGGGAGGCCCACGGATTGTATCTCGGTCTCGAGACCAGCAGCAGCCAAGGCGAGGAATCCTCGGTTGCTCAAGGCAAGGTTAATGGAGCGACCACCGTATGCTCCCTCTTGTCTGCTGTCTGGCCGGCGCTCATGGATGATGGGCTCAAAGCCGCGCTGCTTCAGGAGTATGGCTGCAAGACAACCTACGGGGCCTGCGCCAAGAAGATGAACGGGGGACATGGGTATTTTGGTCAAAATTAAGGCAGGAGTACCTACCAAGGAATGGAACGCCGCATTCGGTAGGTGATCATCGTTCCGAGACAACCCAATCCACCCTGGATGTTGGTGGGGATCACCACAGGCTCGCCAAAGGGGTTGTCTTCACTCAGCCCTTGCTGGCCTATGGCTTGCAGGTATTGGAACAAGGGCTGATTAATTCGTTGGATCGCCACTTCGAGTTGGGCATTCCCTAGCCCTGTGGTGTCATAGGGTACGTAAAAATTGAAGCGATCTTGCCATTCGTAAACCCCGTTATTCGAGGTGTTCACGGATACCAATTGGTTAGGATATCCGGTCAAATCCGCGTTGTTCCAAAAAAAATCATTTTGCGCCATACCAATAATGCGGTAATTGATCCTGAAATGGGCAGGTTCAGAACCCGAGGTGTTCTCGTTCATTGAGCGCCAGCGGACCTTCACTTGAAGGTTACGGGACCATTCATTTGGTGACGTGACCAAAATCTGTACGCTGGTATCCGCAATTTCGCTTACGGGGATTGATGCAGAGGCGTTGACGGTTCGCCCATCTTTGCTGGAAACGGTCAGGCGGTAGTCATAACCTTTTTGAACAAAGGATTGACCGGCAATTTGGGTAGGGGCCGCATAATACAGATTATTTCCTTCGTTTGGGGATCCTAAGGATTTGATGCTGAAGTTTTTGAGGGTGTCACCTGCCTGTGGGCCTTGTCCTGTCCGTTTCCGAAACAAATGCACCAGAGCGTCCTTCAAGACCGAGTCCTCCGGTTCGGAACTACCGAACAAAGGTGCGGATTGCGCAAGGTGCAGGTACAGGCTATCCTGCTGCAGAAGGCTGTTGGACTCCACAACGAGGTTGCATCCCACGACCAATTTGGAGGGCAGTTCCAAGTCCAGGGTGTCCAAGATTTGAGGTCTACACGAAACCGTCAGCAGGAGGAAACTTAACTGGAGAATGATGAGGCGAAGGTTCAACATTTGCAAAATTTAAAACGCCAGGAAACAGATGGAATCATGTAAGCAAAGAGAGAGTATTGCACCAATCGGCTACGACCGCTATCAAAGTCCTGTACCACTTGAATAAACCAAGGATTGGCCCTGCTAAGGAGATTGTACACGGAGTATTCGGTGACCCTTTCGCCGCAACGTGTTTTGCGGGTTACTTGAACGCTCAGGTCAACACGTTGGTAGCTACGCAATCGGTAATTGTTCTGGGTGCCGTAATCCGTTGAATTCCAGACCGGTCCGAACCATGGGTCAATGCTTTCGTAACCGGGAATGCCCACGATGGGGGCGTTGAAGGAACCTTGGGGCAGGGTCACGGCATTGCCGGTACCGTACACAAAAACCGCAGAGCCTTTGATGCCTTTCTTGGTGGTGGAATGCG
>Ga0194123_10002199_pt1 | contig 26306 bp, 22 predicted proteins | sample TA2MahsurfametaG_5_FD_155479 | JGI IMG/M metagenome (GOLD analysis project Ga0194123, IMG submission 155479) | Freshwater microbial communities from Lake Tanganyika, Tanzania - TA2015023 Mahale A surface | ecosystem: Environmental > Aquatic > Freshwater > Lake | place: Tanzania: Lake Tanganyika... | reverse complement strand
GAAGGCGGCGGCATCGAGCGCATCCAGCTCAACAACACCGATCCGTGGACCGAGGTCGATGGCGAGCGCTCGAGCATGAAGACCAAGCACCCGACGCTCTCCGACCCCGCCGTGCGCCAGGCGCTGGCCCTGCTGATCGATCGCGACTCGGTCGAGAAGCACATCTACGGCCGCACCGGCGCCGCCACGCCGAACATGGTCAACAACCCCAAGCGCTTCCGCTCGACGACGACGCGCTTCGAGTTCAACGTCGACAAAGCCAACGACCTGCTCGAGAAAGCCGGCTGGAAGAAGGGCGCCGACGGCATCCGCGAGAAGGACGGCAAGAGGCTGAAATTCGTCTACCAGACCTCGATCAACCAGCCCAGGCAGAAGACCCAGGCGATCGTCAAGCAGGCCTGCCAGCGCGCCGGCATCGACATCGAGGTCAAGGCGGTGACGGCCTCGGTGTTCTTCGGCTCCGACGTCGCCAACCCCGACACTTACACCAAGTTCTACGCCGATCTGCAGATGTACACGACCAACACCAGCATCGACCCCGAGCGCTTCCTGCGCTGCGGCCTGTCGATGGAGGTGGCGACGCGCGAGAACAAGTGGCAGGGCCGCAACGTCACGCGCTGGCAGAACAAGGAGTACGACGACACCCACAAGGCCGCAGTGGTCGAGCTCGACCCGATCAAGCGCGCCGCCCTGCTGATCAAGCTCAACGAGCTGATCGTCAACAACCAGGTCGAGATCCCCATCGTCGCCCGACTCGGCGCGACGGCCGTGACCCACCGCCTGGTCTGCGAGACCGGCGGCTGGGACAACAACACCTGGGATCTGGCCAACTGGTACAAGGAGGCGTGAGCGCCTCTTGCCGTCTCATATCCCTCTCCCCGCAAGCGGGGAGAGGGTTAGGGTGAGGGGCTGGGTCAAGTGACGCACGATGGCCGTGCGCAACCTGCGACTCCCCCTCACCCCGACCCTCTCCCCGCAGGCGGGGAGAGGGAGAAAGACGTCAGTCGTAGAAGCTCTCGATTCTAGCGACCTTGAACGCCGGCCGCGCCTGGACGCGGCGCCACCAGTCGTGCGCGCGCGGATGCTTCGCCGCACTCATCTCGTCGGGCGCGATCTCCTCCTCGATGCGCTTGACGAACGGCACCACCGCGATATCGGCGATCGAGTAGCGGCCGCCGACCAGCCAGCCGCCGCCCTCGCCCAGCATCGCCTCCATGCGATCGAGCAGCGCCACCAGCTTGCGCCGCGCCTCGTCTTCCTCGGCCTCGGTGTAAGGCTTGCGCGCCGCGCGCAGCCACGCCTCCTGGCGCTCCTTGCTGGGAATGCTGCGGAGCTTCTCCGCCAGCTCCGCGTCGCTCAGTCGGGCGGCGACCTTGGCGATGCTGTGCTTCCAGTTGAAGATGATCAGGTTGCCGATCAGCCCGTCGACATGGCGGATCCAGTTGCGCAGGGTCGCGCGGTCGTAGGCGCTATCGGGCCTGAGCGGCGGATCGGGAATCGTCTCGTCGAGGTACTCGCAGATCGTGCCGCTCTCGTACAGCGAGCGGCCATCCTCCAGCACCAGCAGCGGGATCACGCCCAGCGGATTCTTCGCCAGGTATTGCGGCGTGTGCTGCTCGCCCTTGGCGAGGTCGACCAGCACGCTCTCGAAGGCCACGCCCTTCTCCGCCAGGCACAGCCGCACGCGCCGCGACGCGCTCGACCGCCAGGCATGATGCAACACCGGCAACGCCATCGGACGGATCTCCCCTTCGTCGGCGGGCACGCTAGCATGCCTCTCGGACACCCCGTTATCGCGAGCGTAGCGAGGGATGCCTCTGGATGACGCCCAGGGTTCTGCACCGTTCCAGGGGTTCATCCGGGGAATGTCGGCCAAGACGCCCGTCCCCACCCCTCCATTGTCGTCGTGGGGGTCACTGTGCCACTATTCAAGAGTCGACCGTTCGGGTCCAAGCAGATGCAAGCTCTAGGAGGAACGCAATGTCCGGGAAGAAAATCAGGAGCGACGCCGCTGGATCGCCCTCTATAGAGGAGGCCACCGGCTCGAAGCAGGCGGTGAACCGGCGCGACTATCTGAGGACGGCGGTAGCCGGCGCCGCGGGCGCGGGCGCCGTCGCGCTCGGGATGCCGACGGTCGCCAGGGCGCAGAACAGGACGTGGAAGCTGAAGCTCCAGAGCAACTGGACCGGCATCGGCATCGAGTCGCAGGACCGCGCGGCGAAGCTCTTCGTCGATCGCGTCAAGAAACTGTCCGGCGGCCGCATCGAGGTCACGAACTTCAATGCGGAGGTTCTGCTCGGTATCGGTGAGACCTTCCGCGGCGTCGGCTCCGGTGTGGCGGACCTCGCGGTCACCTCCTCCATCTACCACCGGGGCATCGTGCCCGTCGGCGAATACCTTTGGGCGGTGCCGTTCTTCCCCGTAACGACCCTCGAGTTCTACGAGAACATCTACCAGTTCATGGGGATCAAGGAGCTTTGGCAGGAGGCCTACAAGCCGCACAACGTCGCGCACCTGACCTACATGATTTCGGACGAGTGGGGCGCCATGGTGTCGACCCGCCCGGTCGCGAAATACGCCGACTTCAAAGGCATGAAAGTCCGCGCGTTCGGCATCTGGGCCGATTGGCTCGCGCACAACGGCGCCTCGATCGTCACGGTGCCTGGCGGCGAGGTCTACACGGCCATCCAGACCAAGATCCTCGACGCAGCGGCCTTCGGCTCGCCGGACGCCTGGGCGGGCATGAAGATGCACGAGGTTTGCAAGTACTACATCAACCCCTCGGTGTGCCCCTACGACATCGTGGAGGTCATCATGAACTTGAAGACCCTCAACGAGATGCCGCCGGATCTGCAGGAGGTGATGGTCTCCGCGGCGCGCGTGATGAACGCCGAGCTCGCGGCGATGACCATTTCGACCGACGCCCGTGGCCGCAAGGTGCTTGCCAACGGCGGGATGCAAACGCTCATGATCCCCGACGATGAGCTGACCAAGGCCGCCGACTGGTGCTGGAACCGGTTCATCGGCGTGAAGGGCAAGGACAAGTTCATCGACAAGGTGATCGAGATCTACACGCAGGCGAGGCAGCTGCACAAAGACTACTACGGGCCAAAGCGCCTCCCGGTCTGAGGCCGGCAGGTCATCCCGCTGGACAGTTTCCGGAACGCCGCCGGGTACCGAACCGCACGACGCGCCGCGCGCGGCGCGTCGTGCTCTGGCCGGGGCGCGAAGTCTGAGAGAACAGTGGATGTCGCCACGGCATCGACGCGAGCGCCGCTCGCAGGGATTCCAATCGTCCCGCAATTCTCCGGGGTCGAGCGAAATCGCGATCATCGACGGTCGCGCCTGTGCTCGTGCGCCGGGTCAGCGGGCTAAAACAAGGGGCCAACGGTGAAAGCGATAGAAGCTTATCTGCGCTTCACGGACTGGCTGAATGCCAAGTTCGCCTGGATTGTCGCGTTTCTGATCTGCCCGATGCTTTTCATCATGATCTGGGAGATCATGATGCGGTACGTTTTCAACTCGCCCTCGCACTGGGCCTATGAAATTTCGCTGTTTACGTTTGGCGCCTTCATCGTCCTGGGCGGCGCCTATACGCATCTGGCCGGCGCGCATGTCAATGTCGATATCCTCTGGGGCCGCCTGTCGCTGCGCGGGCGGGCGATGCTCGACGTCCTCACCAGCGTGTTCTCCTTTCTCTTCCTCGGCGTGCTGTTCTGGGTCTCGCTGAAGATCACGATCAACTCGTGGCAGATCGGCGAGACGACGATGTCGCATTGGAAGCCCATCTATTACCCGCTGCGCACGACGCTGCCGGTGGGGTGCTTCCTGTTCCTGATGCAGACCGTGGCCAAGCTGATCCGAGACGTGGCGATCGTCGTCAAGGGCGAGGAGGTCTTCCCCGTTCGGGTACCGATCCCCGGAATGGGCACGGCTTCCAGCTCGAACCTCTAGCCTCGAGCCACGCGCCGAACGCCGCGCGACGACGCGAATCCCCTTCAGGAGTCATTCATGCTCGCCCTTGGTCCGGAATGGCTGACGATCATACTGTTTGGCAGCCTTGTCTTTCTTCTGCTTCTGGGTTTGCCGCTGGTCTTTGCGATCGGCGGCGTCGCCACGCTGTTCATCATCCTGCTGTGGGGACCGCACGCGCTCCCGGTCCTCGCCAATCGTACATACATGGCCATGGACATGTTCCTGCTCGTGGCAGTGCCCATGTTCATATTCATGGGCGCCATGTTGCAGCGATGTGGCATCGCCGAGGATATGTACGAGCTGATGTACCACTGGATGGGGGGCCTTCGCGGCGGGCTCGCCGCCGGCACGGTGCTCATCTGCACGATGTTCGCGGCGATGGTCGGCATCAGCGGCGCCGCCACCACGTCGATGGGCCTTATCGCGCTGCCGTCCATGCTCAAGCGCGGCTACCATAAGCATATTGCCGTTGGTTGCATTTCGGCGGGCGGTTCGCTTGGAATCCTCATCCCACCGAGCGTACTGATGATCATCCTTGCACTCACCTCGCGGGTCTCGGTCGGCGAGATGTTCATAGCCGGCATCTTGCCGGGACTGCTGCTCAGCGGGTTGTTCGTCACCTACATCCTGATCCGCTGCTATTTCCAAAAGGATATAGGCCCGAGCGTGCCCGAGGCGGAGAGGCTTCCGCCTCGCGAGAGGGTCAGGCTGGCGGGGGCACTGGTGCTGCCAATCGGGCTCATCCTGGCTGTCATGGGCTCGATGTTCTTCGGCATAGCGACGCCGAGCGAGGCTTCGGCGATCGGCGCGCTTGGTGCGATTGTCAGCGCGATGCTCAAGAAGACTTTCAATTGGGAGAGCTTTACCTCGGCGCTATTCATCACGCTGCGGTTGAGCGCGATGGTGATCTGGATCGTGTTCGCCGCCTCGGCATTCACCGCTCTCTATGCGGTGACCGGTGCCGCCTCGCTCGTCGGCTCCCTGGTCAAGGGCGTGGGCGATCCCTGGATGGTGATCATAACCATGCAGCTCATCCTGTTCGTGCTGGGCATGTTCTTCGATCCGACGGGTATCGTGCTGCTCACCGCGCCTATATTCTTCCCGATCGTGGTTTCGCTCGGCTTCGACCCGCTGTGGTTCGCGATTCTGTTCGTGATCAACATGGAGCTGGCCTATCTCACGCCACCTTTTGGATTCAATCTGTTCTACATGAAGGCGGTCGTACCACCGGGTATCACGATGATGGACATCTACAAGTCGCAAACGCCATTCGTCCTGCTCATGATACTGGGTCTCGTGCTCTGCATGATCTTCCCCGGCATCATCACGGTGCTTCCGAACCTGATGAGAAGCTGAGGCATTCCAGTCGACACGTGCTCGATGCCGGAGTGCCCGCCAGCATGTCTGCCGAGAACCGGCCGAGGGCCGGCTTCCCGACCGGTGCCTGTGTCGCCGCGCGGAACGACCAGCATGTCGGGCGTTCTGCGCGGGGTTTCGGCGTTGATGTCTGTCGCAACATAGCCTCTTGGCAAAGCGCGCCGAGAGGCGGCCCTACGCCCACCGTAGGGGCAAGGGAAGTGCCTGTGCCGCAGCGCTTTCTGCCCTCCATAGCGCAGCCGTAGGGGCGGAAATCGACAACCCTGCCTCGCCATCGGCACACTGCGGCGATGAACCCCAAAGCCCTCACCCCCAGGCAGCGCCGCTTCGTCGAGGAATTCGCCCGGGATCGCAACGCGGCCGCCGCCTATCGCCGCGCCGGCTACACCGGACGGCGCGCCAGCGCCAAGGCCGCGGCGGCCGGCGATTCGCCCGTGGTGCGCGCGGCGATCGAACGCGCCGAGCGCGACGCGGTGCGCGACGCCGTGAGCGACGCCAGCCACGTCGTCGCGCGTTACGCCGCCATCGCCTTCGCCAGCGTCGCCGACTACATCGTCATCGCGCCCGACGGCACGATCGAGGCCGACCCCGCCGCCGTCGACGCCGAGCGCATGGGCGCGCTCGAGGCGTTCGACGTGCGCGAGCGGCCCGTGTCGAAGAAAGCCGGCGGCGGGCGCATCCGTCGCATCCGCATCCGGTTGGTCGACAAGCTGGTGGCGCTCGATGCCCTGGCGCGCCTTCTCGGCCTGTTCGTGGCGCGCAACGAAGACCATTTCCGCCACCGGCCGGCGGAGCTGCGCGTCTTTCCCGCGCCGGCGCCCGAGACCGGCACCGAACAGGAGTCGCCGCCGCCGCTCTTCGCCGGCGCCGGCCCGACGGCGGCGCGTCGCGCGCGCTTCGTCGCCGAGTTCCTGCGCCACGGCGACGCCACGCGCGCCTATATCGCCGCCGGCTTCAAGAACACCGCGTCGGCCGGCCGCAACGCCTGGAAGCTGAGCGCCGATCCCGCGATCCGCGCGGCGATCGAGGCCGGACGGCTGCGCATGGCGCGGCGCCACGCGATCAGCGATCGGCGCGTGATCGAGGAATACGCCCGCATCGCCTTCGCCGACGTCACCCACTGCCTCGACAGCCGCGACGGCGTCACGCGGCTGGCGCTGCACGACGCCCAGCCCGAGGACCTGGCCGCGCTGCGCGAGCTTGTCGTCAAGCAGCACATCGAGCGCGCCGATGGCGGCCCACCTGTCACGCTGTCCTGGCGACTCAAGCTCGCCCGCAAGGACCGCGCGCTCGACGCGCTGGTGCGTCACCGGGGCTTGTTCAGCAAGACGAAACCGTCGTCGTCCTAGGATCGACGTTGACCTGGATGCCTCGCTTGGCTCGACATGACAGACACGCCCGTCATCGCGAGCGCGGCGAGGGATTCAGACAGTCTTCAAATTGCGCCACTTCGCGCTTGTGTCGCGCACCGGCAGGGCGTAAAGGCCGCGCCGCTATGTTCCGCCGACCGCGACCCTGAGCACCACAACAACCCTGGCTGATCGCTGGGTGTAGCTCAGTCTGCGCAGAGCGCCGCACTTGGAATGCGGAGGTCGGCGGTTCAAATCCGTCCACCCAGACCATCAGCCATCGTGTTCGAGAGACCGCGCGCAAGCGACCGCGTCGGGCCGCTCGTGCGCCCTACGCGGCGAAGGGATCGCGGATCGTCAAGCCGCCGATGACGCGGCCATATTGCATGTCCTCGCTCCACAGCGTGTCGCAGCCGGCCTCGATCGCCGCGGCGACGATCAGTGCGTCGTAGAAGGAGAAACTATGGTCGCGGGCGAGCGCGAGCGCGGCGGCGTGCGTGTCGGCCGTCAGGGGCAGGATATCAGGGAAGCGCAGCCGCACGGATGCGAGCGCGCGCTCGATGACCGGCCACTCCTGCTTCTGCTTGTTGCGCAGCACGTTGGTGAACTCGTTGAGAACCTGCGCGCTGATCACCCCACCATCGGCGACCAGCGACATCGCCCGCGCGCGCTTGACGTGGGTCGAGTAGGCGTAGACCAGGATGTTGCTGTCGAGGAACGCCGTCACCGCTCGTTCGCCTCGTCGCGATCGAACTTGTAGTCATCGGGTAGCGGAAAGCGGAACTGTTCGATCGCCTTGAGGAACTCGGCGCGCCGGTCGACCTTCTCGACCACGATCTCGCCCTTGCGGGCCTCGACGATCCGCAGCTCGTCGCCGGGCGCCAACCCCATCTCGTCGACCAGCTTCTTGGGCAGCCGCACGGCGAGGCTGTTGCCCCACTTGGAGACCTGCGTGGTCCGCTTCATGATATCCTGTTTCATATGTATATCATATCGTAGATATCATCGCAATTTCAAGGGGCCGCCGAAATACGCCATACGCCCCTGATTCCAATCGCGTAGGATCGCCCGGCGACCTACCTCCTGATGGCACTATCCCCGAGCCCATGACCCCCGAAGCCTTCATCGCCAAGTGGCGCGGCGTCGAGCTGTCCGAGCGGGCCGCCTCGCAGGACCACTTCAACGAGCTGTGCGCGCTGCTGGACGTCAAGAAGCCGACCGACGCCGACTCGCTGGGCGTGTGGTTCACCTTCGAGAAGCCAGTGCCGGGCGGCGGCAAGGGCGGCGGTGGCGGCTTCGCCGATGTCTGGCGCAAGGACTGCTTCGTCTGGGAATACAAGCGGCGCAAGAAACCGCGGGAAGCCGCCGAGGAAAAGGGCAAGCCGGAATACCGGACCATCGCGGCGGCGCTAGCGCAGGCGCGCGACTACGCCGCCCTGCTGGAAAACCCGCCGCTGGTGATCGCCTGCGACATCGACCAGATCGTCGTGCGCACCTTGTTCACCGGCAGCGTATCGGTGACGCACACGATCAAGCTGATCGACCTCAACGACTCCGCGCAGCGCGACCTGCTGCGCCGTTGCTTCACCGATCCCGCCTCGCTGCGGCCCGAGATCACGCCGCAGGCCGTCACCGAGCAAGCCGCCACCAAGCTCGCCAGCCTGGCGCAGACCCTGCGCGAGCGGCGCGACCGCATCGGCCAGGCGCACGACCCGCGGCGCGTCGCGCATTTCCTCAACAAGATCGTGTTCTGCCTGTTCGCCGAGGATTCCGGCCTGCTGCCCGGCGGCGTCTTCTCGGCGATCATCGAGGAAGCGCAGCGCGACCACGCCGGCCTGACCACCATGCTGGCCGACCTGTTCGACGGCATGCGCCACGGCAAGCGTCGCTTCGGCACGGTGCAGATTCCGTGGTTCAACGGCGGGCTGTTCGACGACGACGACGTGCTCGACCTGCAATTCTCCGAGGTGCGGCTGCTGGGCGACGCCGCCCGGCTCGACTGGGCCAGCATCGACCCCACCATCTTCGGCACGCTCTTCGAACGCGGCCTCGACCCGGCCAAGCGCAAGGAGATGGCCAATCTCTTCGACGCCGCCGCGTCTAAGGTATCGCGGCGGGGTACCGCAAATCAAAGCACGGCGGACTTCGCCAATACGTTGCCTTTGCGCGGAGGTGCCAACCCAGCGCAACGCTCCCTCGGCAAAGGCGTTGGCATCCACTATACCGAATCATCGATGATCATGAAGATCGTCGAGCCTGTCGTATTGCGCCCTCTGGCTCGTGAGTGGGAGGCAGTTGTAGCCGCGATCGCGCAACTCAAGACCAAGGCCGCAAAAGATCAACGGTACCTCAAATTCCGGGAACGCCTTGGCGCATTTCGCGTCCTCGACCCTGCCTGCGGCTCCGGCAACTTCCTATATCTCGCTCTCCGGCACCTCAAAGATTTCGACCAACGTGTTGAGCACGATGCGCGCGAGCTCGGCCTTACCTTGGACCCCAAAGGCGAGCGGATTACCCCCGCCACGGTTCTTGGCATCGAAGTAAACCCCTACGCAGCTGAACTTGCCCGAGTCACAATATGGATTGGAGAATTGCAGTGGCAAATGCGACTTCGGGCCAACATCAATCGGCGTCCTATCCTTGGAGCGCTTGATGGCATCGAGAATCGGGATGCCTTGGTTGATGCGAAGTCCGGCCGGGAGGCGAGGTGGCCTCGCGCCGATGTAATCGTGGGCAATCCACCATTCCTCGGTAACAAGCTATGGTTGCGGCGGCTCGGCGAGTCATATTCAGAGTCCATTCGCAGCATATATGGCGACCGCCTTCCGGGCACGGCCGACTTGGTCGTGTACTGGGTCCAAAAGGCTTACGAGTTGTGCTCCTCTGGTGCGATCGATGGCTTTGGTTTTGTGACCACCAAATCTGTTGCAAAGGGAAGCAGTCGCGTCCCGTTAGACCGTGTGGTCGAGAGCCCCAATCTCATTGTGACGGATGCATGGCGCAATGAACCGTGGACTCTAGGCGGAGCGCAAGTACGTGTTTCAATGTTCTGCGTGATGCGCAGATCGAGAGTCGATCCAAAGAACGTGCGCTTGGACGGCCACAAGGTTGCTTCGATCTTTGCCGACCTGTCATCCGGAGACCGGGGATTTGACCTAACAAAGTCAAAGCGTCTGTCCGAGAACCGAAGAGTGGCGTTTCAAGGCATCAAGGCTGTTGGGGATTTTGACATGAAGGGCGGTGCTGCTCGCGCGCTACTGGTGGCCCAAGGCAACCCCCATCAAAAGAGCAACGCAGCCGTTATCCGGCAATACTTCGATGTAGATGACGTTGTAAGCCGGCCGTCCGATGGCTGGATTATCGATTTCGGTGTGGAGATGTCCATCGAAGATGCCTCGCTGTTCGAAGCGCCGTTTCGAATTGTGGAACGAACAGTTAAACCGCATCGAGACTCGGCTCGACGCGCAAACCATAGGGATAGGTGGTGGATTCACGGCGAAGCACGTCCTGGTTTTCGAAGGGCCGTGCAGTCTCTACGCCGATACCTAATCGTACCTGAGACATCCAAGTACCTTCTTTTCCGATGGGTCGAGAGTTCGGCTCTACCATCCGGGAGCCTTTTCGCCATCGCTCGAGACGACGATACTTCAATGGGTATACTCCAATCCGGCATCCATGGTCGGTGGGCTGCGGATCAGGGCAATCGATTGGGTGTCGGCAACGAGAGGCGATACAATATCGGTATGACCCTAGAGACTTTTCCATTTCCTGAGGGTCTTACCCCTAACATCCCAGCGAAGAAGTACGAACAGACTCCTCACGCTCGACGTATTGCCAAAGCCGCCCACATACTGGACGAGCGTCGCGAATCGTGGCTCAACCCGCCCGAGCTTGTGAGACGCGTGCCTGAGGTAATCCCTAGCTATCCGGACAGATTGATTCCCGCGAACGCGCGCGCCGAAGCATCCCTCAAGGAACGTACACTCACCCGGCTGTACAACGAGCGCCCCACATGGCTCGCACTAGCCCATCGCGATCTGGACCGCGCTATCGCCGCCGCCTACGGCTGGGACGAAACGCTGGCCGATCGGGCGCAGCCGGAAAACCCCGATACGGCCGACCGCAAGGCGGCCGAGGAGGAAATACTCGCCAAGCTGTTCGCCTTGAATCAGGAGCGCGCCGCGCAGGGTCGGTGACAGGGGCCGCAGGGATCGCCGCGCCGAGAAGCCGGCTCGAGCCGCCGGGATAGTTACCGCTCGCGGGCGGTGCGGGGCGACGCCGCGAGGCCGAGGAACACCATCATGGCCTGATTGAGTCGCACCAAATCCTCGTCGTCGAGGCGGCCGACATGCGAGCCGACCTTCGACTTCGACACGGTCGTGATCTTGTCCACCATCAGTCGGCACGGCGCGCGCAGGCCGTTGCGCGGGTTGGGCGCGACGGGCAGCCGGAACAGGGGCGCGTTGGTCGGGTCGGTGGTGAAGGCGCAGACGGTGACCGAGCCCGTCGCGTCGAAGCTGTCGTCCTGGATGATCACGACGGGCCGCGGCTTGCCGGCATAGTCGCCGCCACCGGCGACCGTCCAGATCTCACCCCGCTTCATTCCGCGACGAGATCCGAGATCGCGTCGATGAAGGCCTGGTCCTCCTGGGCATGCGCGCTGGTCGCGACGGCGAGCGACTGACGGTGCGCCTTGAGCCTGAACGATCGGGTGCGGACGTCCGGCACCCAGATCTGGATGGGACGCAATCCCTGCTCGCGCAAGCGCACGCGGTGCTCGCGTACCTTCAGCCGCGACGACCGGGCTCCGCCAGAGACCGCCATGACACCTCCGATTTGGTTACATGTAACCTAGCACGGCGGACGGGATTCGGGAAGAGCTTCGACTCAGCTCAGGCTGCCCGGATAGTCGCGCCAGATCGACGGCTCGAGCTTCAGATGCGTCGCCGCCGGATAGCTGGCCAGCCAGTGCCGCGCGCATTGCGCGCTGGTGGCGTTCCACAGATCGGGCAGGCCGCGCGCGTGATCGAGGAAGCGCTCCAGCACCGGCAGGCGGCTGGGCCAGCCGATGCCGTGCGGGTGCAGCACCATCGCGAAGTGGCGGCCGCGCTTGTACTGCGCGTCGAGCTCGGCCTTCCAGTTGCGATAGAGGCCCTCGGGATTCTCGAGCCCGGTGCCCTTCCTGGGGAACAGCAGGAAGTACTGGTCGTCGAAATGGTAGTAGTACGGCAAGGTCAGGATCGCGCGGCGGCTGGCGAAGTCGCTGACCCAGTAATGCGGCGCGTCGTCGGCCAGGCCGTTGCCGAAATAGTCGTAGCCGGCCTCGAGCAGCAGATCGACGGTGTGCGGGCTCAGCGCGCCGCCCGCGAATTTGTCGGACGGGCGCGGCAGTGAGAACCAGCCGGAGGGGCGCGCTCCCGTCACCGCCGCGAGGATGTCGGTCGTGCGATCGAGACGCGCGCGTTCCTCCTCGCGCGCGAGCTGGCTGACATCCTCGTGCTTGAATCCATGCGCGGCGATCTCGTGGCCTTCGTCGGCGAGGGAGCGGATCGTGGCGGCGTAGATCTCCGCGATCACCGCGGGCACGGCGAAGGTGGCGCGCAGGCCGTAGCGCTTGAGCGTCTCGCGCACACCCGCCAGCCCGCCATGCATGGCGAAATGCGCGTCCGATGTCGTGAGGTCCTTGGGCGTGATGCCAGAAGGGCCGCAGGGCGGGCTGAGATCGACGACGACGCGAAAGCAGCAGCGCTTGCCATCGGGCCAATGGATGTCCGAATCGGCGAGGCTGCGCTCGTCGCTGATCGTGTAACGGTCCTTCCAGGGCATTGGGTGGTCTCCCCTGTCATTCCGAGCGCAGCGAGGAATCTATGTTATCCCTGGATCCCTCGCTGCGCTCGGGATGACAGGTTGTGCGCTTCATGCCGCCGGTGTGTTGAATTTCTTCGGCGGATGCGTCTTCAGCACATGCCGCGCGACCTGCTCGACGGTCGGGAACCACACGCCGGGCAGCGCCTTCATGCGGGTGATCAGTCGATCGAGCATGGCGATGCGCAGCGCGCGCCCTGATACGAAGGGGTGCATGCAGACGTTGAGGTAGCCGCCCTGGCGGTACTCGCGCATGAAGGCGTCCCACCAGATCGCCTCGACATGATCGGGATCCATCATGCGCTGCGCCGCGTTCTCGCTGCTGAGCCAGGCGAAGCTGAAGAACATCGCGTCGTCGATGACGTAGTGGAACGGCAGGTTCAGCAGCGGTCCCGAGCCGTCGGGCTTGCTCACGTAGTGCGGCCGATGATCGGCCGTGTCGTGCGAGTTGTAGATGAAGCCTTCCTCGAGCAGCAGCGCCTGCGTGTGCCAGCTGCGCGTGCCCACCGGCTTCTTGCCGGTCAACCGCTCGATCGCCGCCTTGGCCTTGCGCAGATGATCGCGCTCCAGCTCGGGTTCGCTGGGCACGCGATGCTCCCACATGTGGTCGGCGATCTCGTGGCCGCTTCTGGACGCCGCCTTCACCGCCTCGGGGTAGAGCTCGCAGATGCGGCCGGGCGTGAAGATGGTGGCCTTGATGGCGTGGCTGTCGAACAGCTCGATCAGCCGCCAGATGCCGACGCGGCCGCCGAACTCGCCCTTGGCGAGCTGCATCGGCGGCTCCTCGAGCACGCGGCGCAGCAGCATGGCGTCGAAATCGGCGGTGAAGTTCACCGCCACGCGCACGCCCTCGGGCCACGTGACCTGCTCGATCACGCTATGCCGCGCGCCATACTCGGCGGCCTTGGCCCTGAGCGCGGCGATGTCCTGGTCGAGCTCGGCTGCGCTGCTCATGATGCTCCCTCTCCGCCCAAGTAGCCGCGGGGTCCCACAGTGATGGCCTTCACTCGCGCAGGCGCGGATGACTCACGCCCACGGACCCACGTTGCTTGCCCGATTCGCCGAATCAAGGTCATCATCGTCGAGGTCGAGAAACAGCGCGTCGGAAAGCTGTATCATGAAATTCATGGCCAAGCGTCGCGCATGACTCTTTCGATGGGCCACAGACTGATCCACGCATGGCTTTGCGCCTGTTGGTGTTATCACTCGTCACCGGCTGCGAAAACAGAGTTTCCGATACGCGAACCAGTCAGGCGAGACAGTCGCACATGACCATGAGCAATCCCGGCGCATACTTCGAGATAGCGGTGACCGACATGGAGCGGGCCCGGCGTTTCTATGCCGAAGTGATGGGCTACACCTTCACAACGGAGATCATTCACGGCAACGAGATGGCGATAATGCCGTTTCAAGACACAGCCCGTGGCATTACAGGCGCGCTCGCCAAAGGCACGACCTATGTCCCTTCGCTCCATGGCACATTGATCTACCTCTCCACCTCCAACATTGACGCGACGCTCAGAAAAGCGACCGCCTCGGGTGGCTCCATCTTGTTCCCGCGGACCGCCGCCGGAGACCATGGTTTTGTCGCCGAGTTCAAGGACAGCGAAGGAAATCGCATTGGTTTGTTCGAGCCGAAGTAAGCGGATTGGCACGCCGAAAGCCGACACCCGACACGCTGAAACATCCCCTACCCGGGCAGGGGGGATTCTCATATGGGTTTCGGATTTACCTTCCCCCGGAGGGGGAAGGTGGCGCGCGCAGCGCGACGGATGGAGGATGTTTCAACGAACTCGGTGTCCGTCTTCGACATCCCCCATCCGCCCTTCGGGCACCTTCCCCCTCCGGGGGAAGGTAATTCCGAAACTCGTATGCGAATGCCCTGCCCCTCCAGGGACGGTAGAAATTGCACCGCAGCTCTTGCTACGATAAGCGCATGACCAGCTTCCCGATCAAACGTCTGGGTTTCTTTTCGCGGCTGCTCGACGAGACCAGCGCCGCCGAACGGTATCGGCTGTGCACCGAGCAGATCGTGCACGCCGAGCGCTGCGGCTTCGATTCCGCCTGGATCGCCCAGCACCATTTCCACGAGGGCGAAGGCGGTTTGCCGGCGCCGATGGTGTTCCTCGCCCATGTCGCGGCGCATACCAAGACCATCCGGCTGGGCACTGGCATCGTGACGCTTCCGCTCGAATTGCCGATCCGCGTCGCCGAGGACGCCGCCGTGCTCGATCTGATGTGCGGGCATCGGCTGGAGCTGGGCGTCGGGCCGGGCGGCAACCTCACCGCCTTCACCGCCTTCGGTCTCGACGCTGTCGAACGGCACACGCTGTTCTCGGCCCATCTCGACACGCTGCGCACCGCCTGGTCGGGCGGCCAGCTGGAGGGCGGCGACCGGCTCTACCCCGCCAGCCCGACCATCGTCGATCGCATCTGGCAGGCCACCTTCTCCGTCGAGGGCGCGCGCCGCGCCGGGCTGGCGGGCGACGGGCTGATGCTGTCGCGCACGCAGCCCCGCACGCCGGGCCAGCCGCGCGCTTCGCTCGCCGACATCCAGAACCCGATGATCGACGCCTATCTGGAGGCGCTGCCGCCGGGCCGCGAGCCGCGCATCCTCGCCTCGCGCTCGGTCTATGTCGGGGACGATCGCGCCGAGGCGCTGCGCTTCGCCGAGACCGGGCTGGCGCGGCTGCGCCACCGCCTGGCCGAGACCGGCGACCTGACGGGCGGCAAGCTGGTGGGCGACCTGATCACCGCCTTCGACGCCCATGTCGGCACGCCGCAGGACGTCATCGACTCGCTCGCCGCCGACGACACGCTGCGCCGCTCGACCGATCTGACCGTGCAGGTCCATTCGATCGATCCGCCGCATCCCTTCATCCTGCGCTCGATCGAGCTGGTTGCCGAGGTCGTGGCGCCGGCACTGGGCTGGGTGCGCGGCACCGCGGCGGATCAGCGGCGCGTGGCCTGATCGGGGGTGGCGTGGCGCGCATCCTGCTCGTCCTGTCGGTGCTGCTCGCCATCGGCCTGGCGCCGGCCCAGTCGCAGCCACCGCACGGCGGAGGCGTGCGCGTCGCGCTGGTGATCGGCAACAGCGAGTACCAGTCGATCCCCGCGCTGACCAATCCGCGCAACGATGCCCGACTGATCGCCGAGCGGCTGAAATCGCTCGGCTTCACACTGGTCGGCGACGGTCCGCAGGTCGATCTCGACAAGGCGGGCTTCGAACGCGCCATCGAGGCTTTTCGCGCCGCGATGAGTCGCGCCGACATCGCCCTGTTCTTCTATGCGGGTCATGGCGTACAGATCCGCGGCGTCAACTGGCTCGTGCCGGTCTCCGCCGCGCCGCGCGTCGAAAGCGACGTCGCCGAGCAGATGATCGAGGCCAACAGCATTTTGGCGCATATGCGCGCCGGCGGTGCGCGGCTCAACGTCCTGGTGCTCGACGCCTGTCGCGACAACCCGTTTCCCGCGGCCGCCACCGCTACAGCGAGCGGCGCCGGCGGGCTGGGCAGGATGGACGCGCCCGACAACACGCTGATCGCCTACGCGACGCAGCCGGGCAACGTGGCGCTCGACGGCGACAGCGGCAACAGTCCCTACAGCAAGGCGCTAGCCGAGAGCATCGGCCTGCCCGGGCAGGAGATTCGCCAGCTCTTCAACGATGTCGGCGTGCGCGTGCGTCGCCCCACCCAGGGCGCACAGCAACCCTGGTTGTCGGCCTCGCCGATCGAGCGCGAGTTCTTCCTCGCCGGTCGCCCGGTGGTGGGCGCGACGCAGCTGGCATCGGACGACTCGCTGTGGGCGCTCGGCACGTGGCGCGGCCGGCTGCTCGACTATCCCGCGGCGGCGGAGTCGGAGCGCGCCTGGATCGTCAGCCAATTCGACGGCCGCCTGCGCTGCCTCTGGCAGGTGCGAGGCGTCGCGCCCAGCGACGTGACATGCCGCATCACCTCGACCGACGCCGCGACGCCGCCAAACGTGCAGATGCTGCGGACGCCGCGCGGCACGCTGGCCGGTACCTGGCGGGCGCTGGCCGGGACCGATGTGTACAGGATCGAGCTCGCGCGGGTCAGCGAGCGAGTCACGCTCTGGCCGTATCTCGGTTTGTCGAGCAAGGCGTCGCCCCAGACCGGCTGGGCTGTCGGCACGTGGACCGGGCAGATCCAGGACCTCGGCAAAGGCAACGTCGCGGGGCGCGACGTCAGGGTCGACGTGGTCGACGACACACTGCGCTGCCAGTATCGCATCGGCGCGGAGCGATGGGAGGCGGCGCCCTGCACGATCGAGGACCGCAAGCTGCATCTGATCAGTCCGGGCGGTTCCGAACTGCTTCTGACATTCGACGGCCGCATGCTGAGCGGCACCTTCCGTTCGCGAAACCGCGACAGGTTCCACGGCCTTGCCATGCGGAAGGCGCTTTAGTATCGGCTATTGCCGACATGCGGCGCGCAAGACTGCGCGCCGGCGAGGAAAGAACATGCAGCCAAGCGAGCACGACGTCATCGACACCCTGGTCGGCATCCAGCCCGGCTCGGCGCTCGACGCGATCCGCGCGCGGCGCGGCGAGGCGCGCAAGCATGCGCAGGCGAGCTATGTCGGGCTGCTGGCGCCCGATGATCCCGGTGGGGTGAGTCCGCAGGAGCGCTTCGCCATCGCCGCCTTCGTCGCCGGGCTGCATGGCGAGCCGCAGACCATCCGCTTTTACACCGACGGGCTGAAATCGTCGGGCGCGCCCGCGGCGCGTATCGCCGCGATCGCCGCCGAGGTCGTGGCGGCGAAGACCGCCGGGCCCTATGGCCGCTACCCCAAGGGCCCGCTCAGCGTCGAGGACCAGGCCGGGCCGACCTATCGCGTCGCCGCCGCTGGGCGCGCGACGCTGGGTGCGCGGCTGGCGGCGGCGCTGGAGCACACGCACATGCTGGTGCTGCATCCGCGCGACGCGGCGGCGCCGTCGCTGCAGGCGATGCTCGACGCCGGCTGGAGCACGACCGACGTGGTGGTGATCTCGCAGCTTGTGTCGTTCCTGTCGTTCCAGATCCGCGTCGTCGCCGGCCTGCGCGTGCTGGCCAGCCATCCCGCCTGAGGCCGCCATGACCGACAAGACGCTGACGCCGCAGGGCCACACCGAGCCCGTCGTCTTCACCCGCGACATGCTGGACTGGCTGCCCTGGCTCGAGCCGCTCGCCGAGTCGGAGCTGACGCCGCGCCACATGGAAGGCCTGGTCGACGCGGCGCGCGCCAAGTCGGCCTATTTCCGCCTGCTGGCGCGCGACCCCGACGTGCTGGGCGCGCGCACCCGCACCGACAAGGACATCTTCTACAACACCGACGCCGGCCTGCCGCGCGCCGAGCGCGAGCTGGCCGCCACCGCGACGTCGCGGCTCAACGGCTGCATCTACTGCGCCTCGGTGCATGCGCGCTTCGCCGCGACCTATTCCAAGCGCGTCGAGGATGTCGATCGCCTGCTCGCGGAGGGCACGAGCGCGAACCTCGACGAACGCTGGAACGCCATCGTCGCCGCCTCGGTGGCGCTGACGGCGCTGCCGATGACCTTCGGCACGGCGCATATCGACCGCCTGCGCGCCGCCGGCCTCGACGAGCTGTCGATCGCCGACGTCATCCAGTCCGCCGCGTTCTTCAACTGGGCCAACCGCCTGATGCTGTCGCTCGGCGAGCCGGCGCGCTGAGGCTCAGGCGCGGCCCGAAGGCGGCCGACAATCGACAGGCGACAACCCTGCCCTGGCGCGGTCAGCTGTCCTGCTTCAGGTGGTCGCGCTGCGTCGTACCCGCGTATTCCTGGCGGAAGCGGCCGCGCCGCCGAAGTTCCGGCACCACCAGCTCGGCGAACTCCTCGATCGCGCCCGGCGAATAGATCGGCGAGATCATGAAGCCGTCGCCGCCGACGGCGTCGAAATAGGCTTCGAGCTGGTCGGCGACGTCGGCGGGTGTCCCCACCATCTGCGGCAGGCCGACGGCCTGACCGTGGTTCTGGGCGACCTGCCGCAGGGTCAGCAGTTCGCCGGTCATCGAGCGATAGCGCGTCTGCATGCGCTGCAGCTTGGGCTCGGTGCGATGCGCCATGATCGTGTCGAGCGGCAGGGTCGAAAGATCGAAGTCGAGGTGGCCGGACAGGATGGCGAGCCCGCCTTCGAGCGGCACCAGCGCGTTGTGCTCGGCTCGCTTGTCCTCCGCCTCGGCGCGCGAGGTCCCGACGATCGGCTGCACGCCGAACAGCATCTTGCAGTCCCCCGGTTCGCGGCCCGCCTCGACCACGCCGCGCTTGATGTCGTCGTAGAGCGCCTTGGCGCCGGCGAGGTAGGGCTGGATCGCGAACACCGCGTCGGCATAGCGCGCGGCGAACTCGCGGCCTTTCCCCGAGGTGCCGGCCTGCAGGATGGCCGGGCCGCGGTGCGGCGAGCGAACCACGTTCAAGGGTCCGCGCGACTTGAAGAAGCGGCCGTCGTGGTCGATGCGACGCACCTTGGCGGGATCGGCGAAGACGCCGGCGGCGCGATCCATCACCACGGCGTCCGCGTCCCAGCTCGCCCACAGCTTGAGGCAGACCTCCATGAACTCGTGGGCGCGGTCGTAGCGCTCGTCGGTCGGCTTGAGCTCCTCGCCGAAATTGGCCGATTGATTGTGGTTGAGCGTCGTCACGACGTTCCAGCCCGCCCGCCCGCGGGTCAGGTGATCGAGCGTCGCCCATAGCCGGGCGGCATGGAAGGGATGCTGGTGGCTGACCGAGTACGTCGCCCCCAGCCCGATGCGGCTCGTCACGGCCGCCATGAAGGACAGCAGCGGGAGAGGATCGTGCTCGGGCGCCTGTGTCGCGTTGCGCAACGCCGGTGCCAGCGAGCCGCGAAACGTGTCGGAGATGTAGTTGAGGTCGGCGAAGAAAACCATGTCGAACTTGGCTCTCTCGCAAACGCGGGCGATGTGCTGGTAGAGCTCGGGCTGCGTCCAGTCGTAGCCCGCTTGCGCGGTGCGCGGATGCCGCCACATGGCGAGGCTGTGATAGGTCGGTCCGTGCACAAGGAACTGCGCCAGGTGCATCATCGGCTTGCGCATCGCGACTCTGTCCTTGTGTACGAGACTCCGGCGTACCGGATACTGTCACAGCCCCGCCAGTACGGCCAACTCGGCGCCGCGGCGGTGGCCGGCGGGATGAAGACCGCCGGCGGCGCATAACGCCGACAGGCATCGGGCTATTGGCCCCGCCTGCAAAAGCGCTATCGTCGCCCCAAGCCGCACCACAACGCGGCATTCGGGAGGACACCATGAGCGGCGATACGGATCGGCGTGCGTTTGTTCTGGGCTTCGTGGCGGCGACGTTTGCCGCTGCCCTGCGGCCCGGCGCGGCCGAGGCCGCCGGCGGCGCGATCAAGGACCAGCCTTGGGCGGTGTGGGACAAGAACGACAAGCCGGTGCGCGGCGGCTATTTCCGCGTCGCCGCCGAGCAGTACATCGGCAAGATGAACCCCAACCACTGGCCCGTGAACGACTGGGTCTCGATGGGCTATTTCCACGAACGCCTGATGTTCAACGACGGCCAGTACAAGCCGACCGTGCCCTGGCTCGCCGAATCGGTGAAGTTCGAGGATCCGAAGACCGTGCTCATGCGCCTGCGCGAAGGAGTCACCTTCCACGACGGCTCGGCCTTCGACGCCGCCTCGATCAAGTACCAGATGGAGTGGATCAAGGACGCCAAGAACCAGGCCTGGACGCTGGGCATGATGGCGCCGCTGGAGAGCATCGAGATCGTCGACCCGCTCACCTTGCGCTGGAAGTTCAAGCAGCCCTGGGCCGCCTTCAACGGCGTCATGACCAACGTGCCGGGCTACGCGCTGTCGGCCAAGGCGCTGCAGGCCGACGGTGACAAGTACGATATCGACCCCAAGGGCACCGGCCCCTATCTCCTCGAGGAGGCCAGCCCCGGCAACTACCTGAAGCTCAAGCGCAACCCCAATTGGTGGTTCGCCAAGGCGAGCGGGCATCCCGATATGCCGTATTTCGACGGCATCCACGTCTCGGTGATTCCCGATCCGGCGGTGCGCCTGGCCAATCTGCGCGCCGGCAAGATCGACGCGCTGACGCTCGAGAAGTCGCAATACGCCGCGGTGCGCAACGACCCCAATCTCAACATCTACCGTTTTCCCGGCAATCATACCGCCGGCCTGCGCTTCAACACCACCAAGGGCGTGTTCCAGGATATCCGCCTGCGCAAGGCGGTGAGCCACGCTATCGACCGCCGCGCGCTGATCGCCGGCACGCAGTTCGGCCTGGCGCGCATCGCCAGCTGCATCTTCCCGGGCGACCACTGGTGCCACAATCCCGAGCTCAAGCCGGTGGCCTTCGACCCCGACCTGTCGAAGAAGCTGCTGGCCGAGGCCGGCCACGCCAACGGCCTCACCGTCAAGGGCTACTACCCCAACACCGCGATCGGCCAGACCGTCGCCGAGGCGGTGCGCAACATGCTGGGCAAGGTCGGCATCACCTGGCAGGTCGATCTGCTGGCGCCGGCCCAATCGGCGACGCGCATGCGGGAGGCGGACTACGATCTCGCCACCGGCGGCTGGACCTGGGTCTTCGATCCCGACCCGACCGCCACGGGGCTGTACCATCCCGGCGGCGGCTTCAATTTCGGCCGCAGCAAGAACGATCAGGTCATCGCCCTGGTCGAGGCCGGCCGCCAGGAGATCGACCTCGAGAAGCGCAAGCAGATCTACTGGCAGATGGAGAAGGTGCTCTACGACGCCTACGAGGACGCCTGGCTGTGGTGGGATGAAACCGTGGTCGCCTATCGCAAGCAGGTGCAGGGCTGGAAAAACGAAGGCTTCATGAAGTATCGCGACGCGTGGTTCTGGGCTCATCCGTTGTGGTTCAAGGACGGCAAGCAATAGATCCGGCGGCATCCTAGATGGGCCGTTTCATCGGCGTCCGCCTGCTGCATGCGCTGGTGATCCTGGCGCTGGTCACCGTGCTCGTTTTCATCATCGCCCAGCTGATGCCGGGCGATGGCGTGCTGGCGGCGATGGCCGGCAGCATCGACATGAGCGACGCCAGCGCCGTCGAGCGTGTGCGCAAGCAGTACGGACTCGACCAGCCGATCCTGGTGCAGTTCGGCGACTGGCTGGCGCGTTTCGTCACCGGCGACTGGGGCACCTCGATCGGCGGCGGCGAGAAGGTCTACGACATGTTCATGCGTCGCCTGTCGCCGACGCTCGAACTGTTCCTCGGCGCCACCATCTGGTCGATCGGCATCGGCATCCCAGCCGGCATCATCGGCGCGCTCAAGCGCAACTCGGCGGTCGACGTCGCGCTGACCACCGGCACCATGATCGGCGTGTCGATTCCGGCGTTCTGGGAGGCGATCATGCTGATCTACCTCCTCGCCGTGATCTTCCCGATCCTGCCGCCCTCGGGCTACGTGCCGTTCTTCGAGGATCCCTGGCTCAACATCAAGTCGATGCTGCTGCCGACCTTCGTGCTCGGCACGCATTCCGCCGGCCTGCTGGCGCGCTATGTCCGCTCCAGCCTGCTCGAGGTGCTGGGCCAGGACTATATCCGCACGGCGCGCGCCAAGGGCTTCTCCGAGCGCGCCGTCATCGTGCTGCACGCGCTGAAGCCGGCGATGATCCCGGTCGTCACCGTCATCGGCCTGGCCTGGGCGCACATGCTGGGCGGTGCCTTCTTCGTCGAAGTGATCTTCGCCATCCCAGGGCTGGGCCGCATGAGCGTCGACGCCATCTTCCAGAAGGACTTCCCCGTGATGCAGGCGACCCTGATCGCCGTCACGCTCAACGTCCTGCTGGTCAATCTGCTGGTCGACATCCTCTACGGCTACCTCGACCCGCGCATCCGGGTACGGCGATGACCGAAGCAGCCCCCGCCGTCTACGCCCCGCCCGCTTCGTCGAAGAACGCGGCGCTCGCCCTGCTGCGCGCCGTGACCAGCCACCGGCTGGCGACGGTGGGCCTGGTGATCATCGTCTTCTTCTGCCTCATGGCCGCCTTCGGGCCGCTGGTCATCCCGCACGGTCCGTACGAGCAGGATCTCTACGCCGTGTTGTCGGGTCCGTCGGCCTCGCACTGGCTGGGCACCGACAATCTCGGCCGCGACCTGCTGGCGCGCGTGGTCTACGGCGCGCGCGTCTCGCTGCTCTTCGGCATCGGCAGCACGGCGCTGTCGGCCGGCCTGGGCATCGTCATCGGCCTGATCGCCGGTTTCCGCGGCGGGATCGTCGACGCGGTGATCATGCGCATCACCGACGCCTTCCTGTGCTTCCCGCCGCTGATCTTCATCCTCGCCATGGCGGCCGCCCTGGGGCCGGGCCTGCACAACGTCATCCTGTCCTTCGCCCTGTTCGGCTGGACCGGCTTCGCCCGCATCATCCGCGGCCAGGTGCTGCTGGTGCGCGAGCTACCCTTCATCGAGGCCGCCCGCGCCTCGGGCCTGTCGCCGGCGCGCATCATGTTCGCGCATGTCCTGCCCAACACCCTGGCGCCGATCATCGTCGCCGTCACCATCACCATCGGCATCGCCATCCTCGCCGAGAGCGGCGTGTCGTTCCTCGGCCTGGGCGTGCAGCCGCCGACGGCGAGCTGGGGGAAGGAACTCAGGGTCGGCTTCACCTACCTCGAGAGCACGCCGCTGATCTCGATCGTGCCCGGCCTGATGATCACGGTGATCGTCATCGCCTTCAACTTCGTCGGCGACGGCTTGCGCGACGCGCTCGATCCCCGGCTCAAAGGCGCGGGGCAACACCGCGAATGAACGACGCGCCCGAGCTCTTGAGCGTGCGCAACCTCACGGTCGATTTCGCGACCGCGGAGGGGCTGATCACAGCGGTCGACAATGTCTCGTTCGATCTGCGCGAGGGCGAGATCCTGGCCTTGGTCGGCGAAAGCGGCTGCGGTAAGAGCGCCACCGCGCTGGCGCTCTTGCGGCTGATCGCCAATCCGCCCGGCCGCATCGCGTCGGGCAGCGTCGCGTTCCGCGGGCAGGATCTGCTGCGCGCCAGCGAGGACGAGATCCGCGACATCCGCGGCAATCGCATCGCCATGATCTTCCAGGAGCCGATGACCAGCCTCAACCCCGTGCTGACGGTGGGCCGCCAGATCGGCGAGCCGTTGATGTTGCACGAGGGGCTGCGCGAGGAAGCGCTGCTGGAGAAGTGCGTCAAGCTGCTCGAAAGCGTCAGCATTCCCGAGCCGCGCCGCCGCATGGGTGGCTATCCGCACCAGTTCAGCGGCGGCATGCGCCAGCGGGTAATGATCGCCATGGGCATGGGCTGCGCGCCCGACATCATCATCGCCGACGAGCCGACCACGGCGCTCGACGTCACCATCCAGGCGCAGCTGCTGGAGCTGTTGCGCCAGCAGGTCGAGACGCATCGCACGGCGCTGATGCTGATCACGCACAATCTCGGCATCGTCGCGCGCTACGCCGACCGCGTGAACGTTATGTACGCCGGGCGCATCGTCGAAAGCGCCGGCGCCGACGATCTCTACGAAAGGCCGCGTCACCCCTACACGATCGGCCTGCTGCGCTCGGTGCCTCGGCTCGACCAGCCGACCGCCGCGAAGCTGGTGCCGATCCCGGGCCAGCCGCCCGACGCCCTGCGCATGCCCCAGGGGTGCGCCTTCCATCCGCGCTGCCCCTTCGCCGTGGCGCGCTGCCGCGCCGAGGCCCCCGCGCTGCGTGAGGTCGGCGCCGGGCACGCCATCGCCTGCTGGGTCGACGTCGATGGCTGAACCTCTGGTTTCGGTGCGCGGCCTCGAGGTCCATTTCCCGATCTCGGGCGGCCTGCTGAGCCGCCGTCCGCTCGGCGTGGTGCACGCGGTCGACGGCGTCGATCTCGACATCGCCCGCGGCGAGACCTTGGGCCTGGTTGGCGAAAGCGGCTGCGGCAAGTCGACCTTGGGCCGCGCCATCCTGCAGCTCGTGCGACCGACGTCGGGCGAGGTGCGCTTCGACGGCCAGGCGCTGACCGGGCTGAGCGACGAGCAGGTTCGCCCGCTGCGGCGGCGCATGCAGATGGTGTTCCAGGATCCGTTCAGCTCGCTCAATCCGCGCATGAAAGTGGGCGACGCCATCACCGAGCCGATGCTGGCGCATGGTCTCGCGACCAGGGCCGACGCGCGCGACAAGGCCGTCGAGCTGTTCCGCCTCGTCGGACTCAATCCCGGCATGCTCGACCGCTACCCGCACGAGTTTAGCGGCGGGCAGCGCCAGCGCGTCGGCGTCGCGCGTGCTCTGGCGGTCGAGCCGGACTTCATCGTCTGCGACGAGCCGGTCTCGGCGCTCGACGTGTCGATCCAGGCGCAGATCGTCAACCTGTTCGAGGAGCTGCGCGAGCGCCTGGGCCTCACCTACGTCTTCGTCGCGCATGATCTCGCCGTGGTGCGCCACCTCAGCGATCGCGTCGCCGTCATGTATCTCGGCCAGATCGTCGAGGTCGCGCCCAAGCGCGAGCTCTACGCCGCGCCGCTGCACCCCTACACAAGGGCGCTGCTGTCGGCGGCGCCGGTACCCGACCGGGCCGTCGAGGCCAAGCGCGAACGCATCCTGCTGCAGGGCGAGGTGCCCAGCCCGCTCAATCCGCCCGCCGGCTGCCGGCTGCATCCGCGCTGCCCGCACGCGATGCCCGAATGCCGTGTCGTGACTCCGAGATTGCGGCAGCGCGCCGACGGACACTGGGTCGCCTGCCACCTCTATGGCGAAGATTGACGACCTTCCCCCGCCAGCGGGGGAAGGTAGGGTCCTTGCCAATCGCCGCCCGCGCGTGAATGATGGCCGAAACTCCGTGGGAGGAGGCTTCATGACCAGCATCCATCGTCGTTCCATCCTGCGTGGCACCGGCGCGCTCGCCGCCGTCGGCCTGTCCGCGCCGTCCGTACTCGCCCAGGCCGGCAAGCCGCACGCCGGCACGACGATCAACGCCGCCTGCTTCCAGACGACCTATTTCGACTATCTCCGCGCCTACTTCCCGGAGTTCGAGGAGAAGACCGGCATCAAGGTGAACTTCACCATGCAGGCCTTCCCGGTCTACAACCAGCGCACCGATCTGGAGCTGTCGACGCGCGGCTCGGCGCTCGACGTCATCAACGTCACCTTCATCTACTCGGGTCGCTGGATCGGCGCCGGCTGGCTGACCAATCTCGACACCTTCACCAAGGACGCCAAGCTGACGCCGGCCGCGTGGGCGCCGGAGGATTTTCTCGGCGGCCCGCAATCGGCGATGCGCAACGCCAAGGGCGAAACCTTCGGCTACGCCTGGCTGGCCGGCGCGATGATCCAGTCCGCCGCGCGCTACGACCTGATCGAGAAGGCCGGGCTGTCGATGCCCAAGACCTTCGACGAGCTGCTGAAGGTGTGCGACGCGATCCACGGCAAGGAGGGCGTCGCGGCCTTCACCGCCGACCGCCTGCATCACTGGAACTGGATCCCCTACCTGATGGGCATGGGCGGCGGCGTGTTCAAGGCGCCGCCGGAGAACCTGACGCCGACGCTCACCACGCCCGAGGCGGCGAAAGCGGCGGACTTCTACGCCAACCTGCTGGTGAAGTATGGACCGGACGGCATCCTCTCCTACTCCGACGACCAGGCGATGCGCTCGCAGATGGCGGGCCGCGCCAACATCCGCACGCAGGACGCGGTGTGGATGGTGCCGCTCTTCAAGCACGCCGAGAGCACGGTGCAGAAGACGGTGCGCTACGGGCTGATGCCGGCGGGACC
>Ga0194123_10002194_pt1 | contig 26328 bp, 23 predicted proteins | sample TA2MahsurfametaG_5_FD_155479 | JGI IMG/M metagenome (GOLD analysis project Ga0194123, IMG submission 155479) | Freshwater microbial communities from Lake Tanganyika, Tanzania - TA2015023 Mahale A surface | ecosystem: Environmental > Aquatic > Freshwater > Lake | place: Tanzania: Lake Tanganyika... | reverse complement strand
CCGGCTCGACCCCATGCTCGCCGCCATGCGCCGCGACAAGAAGGTCCGCGGCGGCAAGCTGCGCTTCGTCCTGCAGGACGGCGTCGGCGCGGCCAGCACGGCGGACGCCGTGCCCGAAGAGGCCGCGGTCCGCGCCTTGCTCGCCGGCGGCGCCGTCCGCTGAGGCCGTCCGCTTGACCCGGGCCGTCAGGGCCTATTGGATACGCCATGCCCCGCTTCCTCTGCGCCTGCCTGCTGGCAGCCTCCGTCATCCTACGTGCCGCGGAGACGCCGGAACCCGGCAAGACCTATTTCGGTCGTAATCAGTACGTGGAATACATCGCCGGCAGCCTGCCCTTCGTCCTGTCGGCCCCGCACGGCGGACGCGACAAGCCCGCCGAACTTCCGGACCGCGAGAAGGGCACCTTCGCTTTCGACACCAACACCCAGGAACTCGCCCGCGCCATCGACGACGAGTTCGTAGCCCGCACCGGACAGCACCCGCATGTGGTCATCTGCCGCGTCACGCGCCGCAAGATCGACTGCAACCGCGAGATCGTCGAAGGCGCGGCGGGGAACCCGCTGACCGAACAGTCCTGGAAGGACTTCCAAGGCTTCATCCGGACCGCCCAGCAGGCGGTCGTCGCGAAGCATGGCCAAGGCTTCTACATCGACCTGCACGGACATGGTCACGCCGATGCCCGCCTCGAGCTGGGCTATGGGCACGCTCGCGGGGAGTTCGGCCTGCCGGACGCCGAATTGGCCAGGCCGGAGTTCATCAGGAAAGGCACGCTGCAATCATTCGCGCTGAAGGACCCTGCGGCCTACCCCGCGCTCCTGCGCGGCCCGAAGAGTTTCGGCGCGCTGATGGAGCAGGCCGGGTTCCCGTCCACGCCGAGCCTCGGCAAGCCCGTCCCCGGCGAACCTTATTTCAACGGCGGCTACAACGTGCGAACCCACACCGCGCCCGGCACCGGCTTCGCCGGCCTGCAGATCGAGAGCAACTGGAAGGGCGTGCGCGACAACGACGCCAGCCGACGCAAGTTCGCGGCGGCGCTCGTCGAACAGCTCGCGACCTACCTCGACGCGCAGATGGGCCTCAAGCTGCCGCTGAAGCCCAAGGCCAGATAGGCCTTACGGCTGCGGACCGACGGCCGGCTTCGCCGCGCGCCAGTCGCGCTTGAGCAGGCGGTCGTCGTTCTTCTCGTTGGCCTCGCGGACGCGGTCCTTGAACGTGCCCTCGGCGGCCGGCTGGCCCGACAAGGCGGCCGCGGCCGGGGTCTTCTCGACGACGAAGGACTGGTCGCCGAGGGGGCCGGCGCAGCCGACGAGCAGGACGAAGGGGAGGAGGAGCGGGGTCTTCATGAGATCAGCGCGCGCGGACCTTGGCGTCGGCCTCGAGCCAGGCGCGGAGGGCGAGGGCCGAGCGGCGGGCGCGTTCGCGGGCGGCGGGCAGGTCGTCGGCGTCGACGACGTCGGCCCGGGCGAAGGAATAGAACTTCGCCTTGGGCTCGGTGCCGGAGGCGCGGACGGCGATCCGGCGGCCGTCGGCCAGCTCGGCGAGGATGAATTCCTCGGGCGGGACGCGCTCGCCTTCTGCGTCGAGCACCTTGTCGCGCTCGTAGTCGGTCACGCGGAGGACCTTGGCGCCGTCGATGACGGCGGGCGGCGACTGACGCCAGGAGGCCACGATGCGACGGATGCACGCGGCGCCCTCGGCGCCCTCGAACGAAAGGTTGAGCAGGTCCTCATGGTGCGCGCCGTGGCGGAGATGCAGCACGTCGAGGGCGTCGAGGAGCGTGCGGCCGCGCGAACGCAGCAGCGCGGCGAACTCGCAGAGCATGACCACCGTGGCGTTGGCGTCCTTGTCGCGGACGGCGTCGTCCGCGAGGTAGCCGTAGCTCTCCTCGGCGCCGAGCAGGAAGAGGGTCGAGTGGCGCAGCGTGAGGGGGGCGCGGCGGCGCAGGGCGAGCGCGGGGGCGTCAGGGCCGGCGCCTTCGGCGAGGCGACGGTGCCAGTTGTCGAGCTTGCGGGCGATCCACTTGAAGCCGACGAGCGTCTCGACGCAGCGGACCCCGTGGCGGGCGCAGATGGCGGCGACGAGCGGCGTGGTCACGAGGGACTTCACCACGGCGGCGGCGGGCGTGCCGGCCTCGGGAAGGACGCCGGCGTCCTTGAGGGAGGAGAGGCGGAACTCCGTCAGCAAGGCCGCCACCTCGTTGCCGTTGAGCAGGCGATGGCCGCCGGCGGGCAGCGGGCAGGCCACGCCGACGCGGTCGGAGTCGGGATCGGTCGCGAGGACGAGGTCGGCGCCGATCTCCGCGGCGAGCTTCAGCGCGAGGGCGAAGGTGCTCGCGTTCTCGGGATTCGGGGAGGCGACGGTCGGGAAACGCCCGTCGTGGTCGCGCTGCTCCTCGACGAGGTGCGGGTCGATCCCGACGCGGCGCAGGGCCGGCACGACCATGACGTCGCCCGTGCCGTGGACGTTCGTGTAGACGACCTTGGGCGCATGACGCGCGATGACCTCCGGGTCGAGCACCACGCCGGCGAGGCGGGCGAGGTAGGCGTCCTCCGCCGCGGCCGGGACCGTGAGCACGCGGGAGAGGTCCTTCTCGAGATAAGGCGCGACGTCGGCCGGCCCGAGCCGGCCGACCTGGGCGACGATGGCGGCGTCGTGCGGCGGCAGGACCTGGCCGCCGTCGCCGAGGCAGCACTTGAAGCCGTTGTCGTGGGAAGGATTGTGGCTGGCCGTGATGACGACCCCGGCGTGGGCGCCGAGATGCCGGACGGTGAAGCTCAGCTGCGGGGTCGACCGGGCGCCGGCGAAGAGGTAGGCCTCGCCGCCGAGCTCCGTCCAGGCCCCGGCGATCAGTTCGGCGAAGTGGCGGGAGAAATGGCGGACGTCGTGGGCGACCACGAGGCGGGCGCCGGGCTGCGTGGCCGAGACGTGCTTCCAGAGTCCCATGACGGCCCGGAGGACGTTGACGTCGTTGAGGCAGGCCGAACCGATCGCGGCGCGGACCGGGAGGCCTTGGGCGTCGACCTCGTTGGCGGCCGAGACCCGGCCGACCGTGCGGCCGCGCATCCCTCCGGTGCCGAAGGCGATGCCCTTGTAGAAGCGGTCCTCGAGCTCGGCCCAGGCCTCGCGTTCGCAGAGGTCGCGCAGGGAGGCCACGGCCTCGGCCGGCAGGGCTCCCGAACGCAGCCAATCCCCGGCGTTGGCGAGGCTCGCGGCGGAAAGCCGGCCCTTGCCCTGGGCGGTTTGGAGGAGCGAAAGGACGGCGGCGGAGGCGCTCATGTGTCCTTCATACTTACCCGCCCGCAGGCGGGGACAAGCCCGTAGGCGGGGGAGGCGGGGGTTGACACAACCGGTCCTTTCCCAAGGGTTGACCTCCCATGCCCGAAGACCGTTCCAGCAAGCAGCCCCCGGCCGGCGATGACCGCAACCTCGTGGTCGTCGACGAGGATTTCGTCAACGCGGACGCCGAGGACCGTCTCTGGCTCTTCTGGGAGCGCAACCAGGGCGCGATCGTCAAGACCACCGTCGCCGTCGTGGTCGGCATCCTCGGCTACCTCGCCTTCTTCTTCTGGAACGAAAGCCAGCGCGAAGCGCTCGGCGAAGAGTTCACCGCCTGCCAGGACGAAGCCGCCCGCCGCGCCTTCGCCGCCCGCCATCCCGGCGAACCCCTGGCCGCCGTCGCCCTGACCGACGTCGCCGACGACCTCAAGCGCGCCGGCAAGTTCGCCGACGCCGCCAAGGCCTACGACGAAGCCCGCCGCCTGGCCGGCCTCGCCGGCGACGCCCCGGCCGTCAGCGCCCTCGCGAACCGCGCCCGTCTTTACGCCGCCCTGTGCCGCCTGGAGACCGGTGACGCCGGCGCGACCAAGGCCCTCGCCGAGGTCGCCGACGACGTCGCCGCCGCCGAGACCCTCCGCGGCTTCGCCATGCTCACCTTGGCCAACGTCGCCGTCGCCAAGGGCGACACCGCCGAAGCCAGCAAGTGGCTCAACGCGATGGACAAGAAGCTCCGCGCCAACCACGTCTGGAAAGCCGACAAGGAGATGCTGGTCCGTTCGGAACCCTCGTTGATCGCGCCCCCCGCCCCGGCCGCCAAGTAAGGCGCCGGTCCGCCGGTCGCCGGCCGCGGCCGAGCCCCTATTAACCTTGCCAAAAAAGGCCGTTGGGCGTGTCTTCTGGACACCCGTCGGCACGGCGCCGACGACGCCGTCACCCTTCCCTCCGGAGCCCAACCCATGAACGAAGCCGCGCCCCTGCCGGAAGCCGCCGTCGTGGCGGAAAGGCTGACCAAGCGCTACGGCTCCCTTACGGCGGTCGAGGACCTGAGCTTCTCCGTCGCGCCGGGCGAGATCGTCGGCTTCCTCGGACCGAACGGCGCCGGCAAGTCCACCACCATGCGCATCCTCGCCGGCACGATGTCGGGGACCTCCGGCCGCGCTTCCATCTGGGGCGTGTCGGTCGCGCTCGACCCCGCGGGGGCGAAGCGCCACCTCGCGTACATGCCGGAGAACAACCCGCTGCCGGAGGACCTCCGCGTGGAGGAATACCTCACCCTGCGCGCGCGCCTCAAGGACGTCGCCCCGGACCGGGTCGCCGAGCGCGTCCGCCGCGTCATGGAGGACTGCGACCTCACGCGCCGCGCGTCGGGCCGCCTCATCGGCCAGCTCTCGAAAGGCTTCCGGCAGCGCGTCGGCATCGCCGACGCCCTGCTCGCGGAACCGCGCGTCGTGATCCTCGACGAACCCACGATCGGCCTGGACCCGCACCAGATCCTCGGCATCCGCGAACTGATCCGCTCCCTCCGCGGCAAGATGGCCGTGCTCATCTCGAGCCACATCCTGCACGAGGTCGAGCAGGTCTGCGACAAGGTCGTGATCATCAACCGCGGACGGCTGGTGGCCCAGGGCCGGACCGAGGACCTGCGACGCGAGCTCCGGCCGGAGACCGCCTTCACCGTGGTGACGCGCGCCGACGAGGCCGCGCTGCTCGCCGCCTGCCGCGCCGCGGAACCCGCGGCCGCCGTCGCCGCCGTCGCCGCCGACGGCGGCTGGAGCACCTTCCGCGTCACCCTGCCCGCGGGTTCGCCCGCGCGCGAGACGCTCGCCGGCGCGCTCGTCGGCGCCGGCCTCGCGCTGCGCGAGATCGCCGAAGAACGCTTCGGGCTCGAGGACATCTTCCTCGCCGCCACGCGCCGCGCCCCCGGGGAGGGCCGCCGCTCCTGATGCGCCACTTCCGCACGCTCCTCGCGCACGAGCTGCGCAGCGCCGCGCTCTCCTGGAACACGTGGGCGGCCGCGGGCCTCTTCCTCGCGCTGATGGGCGGCATCCATTACTTCGCGCTCGTCGACGCGGCGCGCGCGCCGGCCCCGCGGTCGCCGGTGGAGGCCACGCTCTGGTTCTTCTGGCTGCCCCTGCTCTGCGTGCTGCCGCTGCTGACCATGCGCACGTTCGCCGAGGAACGCCGCTCGGGGACGCTCGCCGCGCTGCTCACCACGCCCGCGAGCCCCGCCGCGGTGGTCTGGGCGAAGTTCCTGGCCGTCTGGATCGTCTGGGCGCTCTTCTGGCTGGCCTTCGCCGCCTTCCCCTTCCTCGCGGCGCAACGGCTGGACGGCGCGAACGCGCGCGCGCTGGGCGACGGCTCGGCGCTGTGGGGCGGCCTCTGCTTCATCGCCGTGAGCGGGCTCCTGCACGTCGCGATCGGCATCCTCTGCAGCTGCGTGACGCGCTCCGCCGCGTTGGCGGCGTTGCTCGCGTTCATCAGCCTGCTGGCGCTGACGGCCGCGGGCGGCGCGCTCGAGACGCTCCCGATCGAAAGCTGGGAATGGCTCGGCTGGCTGCGCGAGCCGGCGGCGCACCTCCGGACGTTCGGTCACCTGCAGGATTTCACCGACGGCGTCCTCGACGCCCGTCCGCTCGTCCTGTACGGCACCGGCACCCTGCTCTGCCTCGGCCTGGCGGTGCTCACCGTGGAGGGACAGGAATGACATGAGCTCCCCGCGCGACGACTTCGGCTCCGTCCGGCCCGTCCGCCGGCTGAACCGCCTCACGCAGGCGCTGCTGGCGGTCGCCCTCGCGGTCGCCGTGAACACCCTGGCGTCGCTGCCGGAGTTCCGCCTGCGCCGCGACATCTCCGCCGACCGCCGCCACTCCCTGGCGCCGGAGTCGGTCGAGACCGTGCGCGCCGCCGGCCGACGCAGCCCGGTCGGCGCGGGCCGCGCCCGCGGTTGGGTCCGCGCCGTGGTGCTGACGAGCGAGAAGGCCGACGAGGCGCGCTTCCTCCGCGCGCGCCTGAACAAGCTGCTAGACGCCTACGTCGTCGAGACCGGCCGCCAGGGCGGCCACTGGCTGGCCGTCGAGCAGGCCGGGGACGGGCGCAACGCGCCGCTGCTCTCCGAGCTCGCCGGCCGCCACGGCGCCCCGGACGCGTCGGTCGTGCTGGTGCTCGCCTGCGGCGGGCGGGCCAAATACCTCACCTACCGGGACCTCGTGACCAAGGAGGGCGCGTTCCGCGGCGAGGAGGCGGTGACCTCCGCGCTCATCGAGGTCACCGAAGACAAGCCGGCGGTCTGCTACGTGACCAAGGGCCACGGCGAACTCGGCGTCGAAGACGCGTCACCCGTGCGCGGGATGTCGCTGCTCTCCCGCCAGCTGCGCAACCGCAACTTCGAGGTGAGGACCGTCGACCTCGCCACGGTGGGCGAGGTCCCCCGTGACGCCTCGATGGTGCTGGTTCCCGGCCCGGTCACCCCCTTCTCCGCCGCCGAGAACGACCGCCTCCGCCGGTACCTCCAGGAACGCAACGGCCGCGTGCTGGTCCTGCTCGATCCGGGACGCGACCACGGCCTCGAGCCGGTGCTTTCCGAATGGGCGATCTTCACCCCCGACGCGGAGCTGCAGGAACCCGACCCCGCCCGTCGCACCACCGACGGGGACGTCGGCCTGCTCCGCCTCGAGGCGAAGGAACATCCGCTCACCAAGCCGCTCCGCGAACAGAACCTGCCGCTCGTCGCCGCCCGCCTCCGCCCGGCCCGCTTCGACGAGGGCAGCGCGCCGGACAGCACGCTCGGGGTCTGGCAGCTCGTCTTCTCCTCCGACGCCGCCTGGGGCGAGACGGACCCCGCCCGCCGGCCGCTCCGCTACGACCCGGAACGCGACCAGCCGGGCCCGGTCTGCGTCGTCGCCGCGGCCGAACGCGCGACCGGCATCCGCCAAGGCGTCGGCGGCGCCGGCGGACGGCTGGTCGTCGTCGGTTCCTCCGAGATCGCGGCGAACAGCCGGCTCGACCGCGGCGGCAACCGCGCGTTCCTGACGCAGGCGGCCGCGTGGCTCAGCGACCGGGAACGCGCCGTGTCGCTGCCCGCCCGCACCGGGGGCGAGCATCAGCTGACGGCGACCGCGGCGGACTTCTGGGCGCTGGCCCTGCGTTTCGCCCTCATTCCGCTCGGCGTGCTCGCAGTCGGGCTTGCGGTTTCCGTGTGGCGCCGCAGGAGTTGACGTGCCCATGCGGATCTCCCGCACCACCGTCGTCCTCCTCGTCGCCAACCTGCTCGCCTTCGGGCTGGTCTGGCGCGCCATGTCCGGCCAGACCCCGGCGGCGGCGAGCCAGACGCAGCTGTTCCCCGCGGACCCCGCGCGCATCGCCCTCGCCGAAGGCCCCGCCCGGATCCTGCTGGAGAGACGCCCCGCGGGCTGGCGCGTGCTCGAACCGTTCGACTGGCCGGCCAACGTCTGGTCCGTGCAAAGGCTCATCGACGAGCTCCGCTTCATCAGCCCGGAGAGCGGCTTCGACGTCGCCGAGGTGACGGCCAACGGCGCGGGCCTGAAGGACTACGGGCTCGAACCCGCGCGCTGGACCATCAAGGTCACCGGTGACGCGGGCGCCGCCGTCGAGGTGAAGGTCGGCGTCCAGCCCTCGACCCGCCGCCACTTCCTGCTCACCGAGGACGGCCGCCGCATCGTGCCGCTGCCGGACGCGATGGCCGCGGCCTTGGGCGCGAGCGCCGAAAGCTACCGCGTCGACCGCATCTTCGAGATCGCCGACTTCGAGGCCCGCGCGGTCTCGGTGCGCCAGCGCGAGAAGGACGCCGAGACCGTGACGTCGCTCGTCGCCGAAGCCCGCCCGCGCGTCGGCCGGCGCGTCCTGCTCCCCGAATGGCGCTTCGAAGCCCCTTACGACGCCCCGGCCGACCCTGACGCGACCGGCCGCGCCGTGGCCGCGCTCGCCAACCTGCGCGTCGCCAAGTTCGCCGACCTCGCCGAAGAGGCGACCGGCCTGGGCGCGCCCGCCCTGCGCCTCGCGCTCGAAGGCAACGGGCGCCGGCAGGTCCTGCTCGTGGGCCGCACCGCGCCGGGCCAGCCGCAGCTGCTGTGCGCGAAACTGGAGGACAACGCCGCCGTCTTCCTGATCGAGGCCCGCGAACTGCGCGAATGGATGACGCCCCGCGCGGCCTTCGCCGACACGCGTCCCGCCGACTTCGATCCGGCCCTCGTGACGGGCTTCACCGTCGCCGCCGGCGGTCGCAGCATCACGCTGCACCGGCTCGACGGCCTCGGCGACGACGCGCGCTGGGAGATCCCCGTCGCGCCGGGCTCCACGGCCACCAAGCGCCGCGAAGCGGACGGGCGCCTCGTGGGCCGCTTCCTCGCCGGCCTCGCCCAGCTGCGGGCCGCCCGCCGCGCCCCCGCCGCGCCGGGCGGACTGACCCTGCCAGCCGTCCGCGAACCCGCCGACGGCGCGCCGGCCCAGACCGTCGAGCTCGAGTTCGGCGCGGAGCGCCTCGTGCTCGGCTTCGCCGACGACCCCGACCACGGGGCCGGCACGCGGCTCGTGCACGCCAAGGGCGCGCCGCTCGCGACGGTCTGCGACGTCTCCTTCCTCGACGGCGGCCACCAGAACGTCGAGCCGTCCGCCTGGCGGCGGCGCATCGTGGCGGCCTTGCCGCAAGGCGCGCGCGTCAGCGGACTGCGCCTCACCGCCCGCGCCGACGGCAAGGTCGTCGGCGAGGCCCGCCTCGGACCGGACGGCAACTGGGCCGGCACCGGCCGGCTCGATCCCACCAGCGCCCGCCGGCTCGCGCTGGGGCTCGCCGAGGTCCGCGCGACCGCCTTCCCCGGCCGCGACGTGGGCGCCGGCGGCTGGAGCTACGAACTGCGGGTGACGGACCAGGCGGCGACCGGCGCCGGCGCCGCGAGCGAGACGATCCGGACCTACCTCTGCTCCGCCCCGCTCCACGACCGTTCGCTGCTCCTGCGCGACGAGACGGATGACGACGACTTCATCCTGGAACCGACGCTCGCCGCCCTCCTCGCTCCGCTGCTGACCGAAGCCGGGAGATGAAAGCGCGGCCCGGCAGCTCTCCTTGGCGTCGCTTCCTGCGCGGGCTGACGAACACCTGCCTGCTGCTCCTGCTCCCGGTCCAGCTCGGCCTGGCCTGGCTCGCCGACCATGACGGCCCCGTGCGGCTGCCGGACTTCGTCGCCGAAGCCGTCACCGGGAAGCTCGCCGCCCAAGGGGTCGATTTCCGCGCCCGCTCCCTGTGGGTCCTGCCCGACCTCACGCTCGCGGCGGACGACGTCACGGTCGCCTTCGACGGCCTGACCGGCGACGTCTTGGCCGCCGCCCGCGCGGAGCTCGCGCTGCATCCCGGCCGGCTGCTCGCCGGCGAGTTCGCGCCCACGCGCCTGCGGCTGAGCGGCGGGCGCGTCTGGTGCCCGGCCTCCGTCGCGCAGGACGGCCGGCGTCGCCGCCTCGTCGACGAGCTCACGCTCGACGTCGCCCGGGAAGGCCGCTGGCTCAGCCTGCGCATCGCGCAGGCGCGGGCGGGACGGATCACCTGCCATGTCAGCGGCGAGCTCCCCGCCGGGCTCCTGCGCGGAGCGCCGGCGAAGGCGGAGCCCGCGCCGCTGCCGCGCCGGCTCGCCGGCGTCCTGGGCGTGCTCGACGACGCGCTCGCCGCCGCGGAAGACGCGGGCGGCGCGACGGTGACGATCCGTTGCTCCGGGCGCAACGACGGCACGGCCGAACTCGCCGCGCAGGCCCTGCTCGGCGACGAGAGCGGCGAGCAGCTCGGCCGCATCCTGCTCCGCGGCCTGCGCCTGAACGCCGAAGCCCGGTTCGGCGCCGACGGCGCGCCCGGCGACTGGCGGCTCGCCGGCGAAGCGGAGACGGCCGCCTGGCGCGACGCGGGGTCGCTCACGACCGGCCGCCTGAGCCTGCGCGCCCGGGGCGCCGGACTCGACGGAGCGGCCGCGGCGGAAGCCGAGCTGACCGACGTCCGTTACGGGGAAATCCTCTTCCGTCAGGTCGGGCTGAGCGCCGCCCGGCCGGCCGCGGGTCCGTGGAGGCTCGCCTTCCGCGCGCATACCCCGGCCTCCTCCGCGGCCGGCACGGCGGAAGTCGCCGCCGACGGCGCCCGCCGCATCCGGCTCGACCATGCCCAGCTCTCCGGCGCCGAGATCGCGACGCACCCGGCGCTCGCGCCGGCGCTGCTGACGGCGGGCATCGACCTCCGCGGCGACCTGCTCCTACGCGACGGCGAGGTCACCCTGGCGCCGGACGGACGCCTGCTGCGGGCGCAGGGCGAGGCGGGCGTCTCGGGCTTCCGCGGGCTCGGACTTTCCGCCGAGGCGATCAGTCCGGAAGCGGACCTGCCCCTGCGTACGCGCTTCGACTACGCGCCGGACCGCCCCGAACACCCGCTGCGCCTGCGCGACCTGCGCCTCGCCTCCGTCGCCGGCGAAGCGGACTGCGCCGTCGCCGAAGGCGGCCCGTTCCGCCTGACGCTCCACGGCGAACTTGCGCCGGCCAGCCTCGACCGCGTGCTCGGCAACTGGTGGATCGACCTCTGGCGCACCTTCCTCGTGCGGGAGCACCCTCACGCCTTCATCGAGGTCGAAGGACGCTGGGGCGCGCCGACGAGCCGCACGCGCGGACGCGTGCGGCTGCGGAACTTCGACTTCATGGGCGCGCCCTTCCGCCGCGTGGAGGTGAGCGTCGACGCCGACGAACGGCGCACGCTGATCGGCCTGCACCGCCTGCAAGGCGGGACGGGCGCCGACGACGGCGAGGTCGAAGGCAGCGCGACCTGGGACTGGTCGAAGCGCGGCGCGACCGCGGGACCGGTGGTGAAGGCGACGGGCGACCTGCAGCCGTGGATCGCCGCGCGCTGCGCCGGCAAGGCTTTCGGCGACGCGCTCCGCGGCCTCGTGCTGCCGGCGGGCCGGCGGTTCGCGCTCGAGCTCACGCCCCTCGAGCGCGGCTTCGACATCCGGACCCGGATCGAGGGCGACGGCGCCTTCAAGGCATGGGGCATCGCGGGCCGCAGGCTGAAGGTGACGACGACGAGCCAGGCCGACGGCATGCGGATCGACGCCCGCCTCGGGCTGGCGGACGGGGAGGCGGACCTGCGGCTGAACGGGGACCCCCTGGGGGCGACGGACTTCGTGCTCTCGCTGAAGGGCTGCGACCCGGCTCAGCTCGGGCGGATCATGCAGGACCTCGGTGAACCGGCCGCGGCCGCCCCGGCGAATCCCGCCGGGCGCGGTCGGCTGGACCTCGACCTGAGAGGCCGGATCGACCTGGCCGCGCCCCGCGACCTGAGGGCGTTGGGCACCTACGCGCTGAAGGATCCGGACCTGAAGAAGGTACGCCTGCTCGGGGGAATCTCGGGCGTCCTGGAAGCCGTCGGCGTCGGGGCGACCACCTATGAACTGGACCAGGCGGCCGGCACCTTCGGCTGTGTCGGTGGGAGGGCCTACTTCCCGGACATGGCCATCACCGGCCCCCAAGCCAGGCTGGACCTAGCCGGGGAAATCGACCTTAGGGGGATGACCCTGGACTTCGCCGGGGACTTTTCCTTGCCCCGGAAACAAGGATTCGACCCTCTCGATCTCATCAATCTGAACCGGGCCTTGGTGAGCCTTACCAAAATCAAGCTCCGGGGCCCCTTGGCGAAGCCCGAAACCCGGGCTATCCCGACCCTGAAAGACATAGTTAAACCCTTAGATAATAAGGATTTAGGCAAAATACCCCCCGGCATTCTGGAATGAGGGTTGATTTGCCCCCCTGATACCTTGTATCAGATAAGGGCACCCCCTCACGGAGGACATTACCTTGGACCTAATTAAGATCAAACAAGTCGTGGATTTGATGAAGAAGTCGGACCTTTCCGAGTTCGAGATCCAGGACCAAGATTTCAAGCTGCGCATCAAGCGCGACCTCCCCGGTCGTGCCCCGATCGCAGCCCCGGCCGCCCCTGTGGCGGCCGCCCCCGCCCCCGTGGCGGCGGCCCCGGCCCCTGTGGCCGCGGCGCCTGCCCCGGCCGCCCCCGCCGCCGCGGACCCCAGCATCAAGCTGGTCACCTCCCCGATGGTCGGCACGTTCTACGCCACCCCTTCCCCTGAGAACCCGCCCTTCGTCACCGTCGGTTCCCCGATCAAGGCCGACTCCGTCGTCTGCATCATCGAGGCCATGAAGGTGATGAACGAGATCCAGGCGGAAATCTCCGGTACGGTCGTCGAGTGCCTGGTCGCCAACGGCACCTCGGTCGAATTCGGCCAGCCGCTCTTCCGCGTGAAGGTCAGCTGAGCACCGACTTCCGAGCATGAACAAGATCCTCATCGCCAACCGCGGCGAAATCGCCCTTCGCGTCATCCGCGCCTGCCGGGAGCTGGGCATCAAGACCGTCGCGGTCTATTCCCAGGCCGACGAGCAGTCGCTGCACGTCCAGCTCGCCGACGAGGCCGTCTGCATCGGCGCCGGCCCGAGCAAGGACTCGTACCTGCGCGAGGATCGCATCATCTCGGCCGCCGAGATCACCAACGTCGACGCCATCCACCCCGGTTACGGCTTCCTCTCCGAGCGCGCCGGCTTCGCCGAGAAGTGCGCCGCCGCCAACATCAAGTTCATCGGCCCCAGCCCCGACGTCATCCGCAAGATGGGCGACAAGGCCGTGGCCCGGCAGACGGCCGCCGCCGCCAAGGTCCCCTGCGTCCCGGGCACCGACGGCCCCATCGACAACCAGCGCGAGGCCATCAAGGAGGCCCAGCGCATCGGCTTCCCCGTCATCGTCAAGGCCGTCGCCGGCGGCGGCGGCAAAGGCATGCGCATCGTGCACAACGCCGCGGCCTTCCCGAAGGAATTCGAAAGCGCCCGCGCCGAGGCCGAGAAGGCCTTCGGCGACGGCCGCGTCTACATCGAGAAGTACATCGAGCAGCCGCGCCACATCGAGTTCCAGCTCCTGGGCGACGAACACGGCAAGGTGATCCACCTCGGCGAACGCGACTGCTCCGTGCAGCGCCGCCACCAGAAGCTGATCGAGGAGTCCCCTTCCCCCTTCCTGACCCCGAAGCTCCGCGAGGAGATGGGCAAGGTCTCCGTCCGCCTCGCCGAGACCATCGGCTACCAGAACGCCGGGACGATCGAGTTCCTCGTCGATAAGCACGGCAAGTTCTACTTCATGGAGATGAACACGCGCATCCAGGTGGAGCACGGCGTCACCGAGGAAGTCACGGACATCGATCTCGTCCGCCGCCAGATCCTCATCGCCTGCGGCGAGAAGCTCGAGCTCTCCCAGAAGGACATCAAGATGACCGGCCACGCCATCGAGTGCCGCATCAACGCCGAGGACCCGGCCCGCAACTTCGCCCCGAGCCCCGGCACCATCGGCCTGTACTACACGCCCGGCGGCCACGGCGTGCGCGTCGACTCGCACTGCTACTCGGGCTACGTCATCCCGCCCCTCTACGACTCCATGGTGGCCAAGCTGATCTCGGTCGGCGCGACCCGCCAGAAGGCCCTGGACCGCATGCACCGCGCCCTCGGCGAGTACATCATCCGCGGCATCCACACCACGATCCCGGTCTGCCGCGCGATCATGAAGGACCCCGCCTTCCGCCAGGGCGGCGCGACGACGAAGTACCTCGAGGACTTCTTCGAGCGCACCCCGAAGGAACTCTGGTCCGCCGCGCCGCTCACCTGAGCGGCCCGCCGCCGACGATGCGCGCCCCGCAGCGCCCGACCCCCGCCGCCACCGCCCGCCTCAGAACGGGCGGTGATTGTTTACGCCACGCCAACCGGCTCTTCCGCTCGGCCGGCGTCGCGCACGGCCAAGGGTTCGTCAACGCCGAGGAGGAATCCCTCACGCTGATGGGCCACGCCACGGGCCTCGCCTGGGAGCGGCTCCCTTCCTGCTTCGAGCGCGCGCTGACGGCCAAGGAGAAGGCCGCGTTCCTCGCGCTCCTCGAACGCCGCGTCTTCGAACGGGTGCCCACCGGCTACCTCGTCGGCGAAGCCTGGCTCGGCGGCCTCCGCTTCCGCGTCGACGAGCGCGTGATCATCCCGCGTTCATATTTCGTCGAGCTCATCCCGGAAGCCATCCCGCAGTGGCTGCCGCCGGTCGCCCGGGTGACCGACGTGGCCGACGTCTGCACGGGCTCCGGCTGCCTCGCCATCCTGCTCGCGAAGCGCTTCCCCAAGGCGCGCGTCCACGCCACCGACCTCTCGGCGCCGGCCCTCGAGGTCGCGGCCCTCAACGTGGCCGACCACCGCCTGACCAAGCGCATCACGCTGCACGAGACGGACACGATGACGGCGCTGCTCAAGGGCCCGCAGTTCGACCTGATCCTCAGCAACCCGCCTTACGAACCCGAGGGCGTCTACCGCCGTCTCCCCGCCGAATTCAAGAAGGAGCCGAAGGGCTCGCTGGTCTCCGGCAAGGACGGCCTCGACGTCATCCGCAAGCTGCTCGCGCAGGCGCGCGCCGCCCTGAAGCCGCACGGCATCCTCGTCATCGAGGTCGGCGGGCTGCAGCAGGCGATGCACCGGGCCTGGCCGAAGCTGCCGATCCTGTGGCTGCCCACGGCCGACGGCTCCGATTGCGTCTGCCTCATCCACGCCACGGACCTCCGCCGCGCGCTGCCGTCACCAGGCGCGCGGGGCGGGCGTTGATTCCAGGCGGTCTTGCGCCGGGCGCGGGAGCTGCGGGAAGAAATCCAGGCCGGTGAGTTCCTCGACGTGGCGGATGCTGACCACGTAGCGCGTCAGCTCGGCGTCGCGCCACTTCTCCTCATGGGGCACGAGGTAGGCGATCGCGCGGATCCCGCCGACGGCCTCGTCGTAATCCGCGATCACCATCCAGAAGGCCGTCGGCACGGGGACGCGCCCCACCTTCTTGGCGGGCGGGGACGTGAAGACGGGGCCGACCTGGACCCAGACGGTGCCATAGCGGGCGACATAGCGCTTCATGATGCGCTGCTCCAGGTCCTTCCAGAGTCCGGCGTTCAGCGCGTGCAGCTGGGGGACGATGTTGCTGAGGAGGAACGTCTCCTTCTGCGCCTCTTCGCCGTAGCAGACGGAGATCGCGTAGTTCGGCGCGAGATGCCCGCGGTCGTAGCCCGAGCGGACATATTCCGAGGTCGTCACGCGGGCCGCGGTCCGAGGGTCGGACCGGAAGGACGAGGGCCGCTCGAGATGGACGTCGCGATAAGGAAAGACCCGGTAGGAAGACCAGCGGGGCGCCGGTAGGGCGTCGTCGTAACCGACCGTATAGCCCCGGTTAGGCAGGCGTTTCAGGCCGACGCGGTCGGCGGGCTCGCCATAGGGTGCGGTCGCCTCCGGTTCCGGCGGCGGCGCCAGGACGACGTCGCCGCGCACGACGACGGTCTGGTCGGCGAGCCGATCCAGCGCGTCGACGACCTTGCGCGGGGTCGTGCCGTCCTCCCGGACGACGTCGACCGCGTCCAATACGCGCCTTTCGATGGCGACCTTCCCGGGACGCTCCGACAGGAAGTAGACCAGGGCGACCACCCCGGTCGCCAAGAGCACGAGCAGGCAGACCCAGCCGAGGAAGCGGAGCAGGTTCCGGATCATGTCAGCGGGTCAGATAGTAGCACTGCCAGGCCCAATGGACCGCGAGCAGGAGGCCGAACGCCACGCGCAGCCGTCGCGTCTGGCCGGGCGCGACGAAGAAGCGTAGCCGCAGCGTGTCGCGCCGCAGCCAGAAGACGGCGGAGTAGAGGGTCCAGAACAGCGCCGACATGACGACCAGGCAGAAGCCCGGGTGAAAGAGGAACGCCTGGGCGAAATCCAGCCGTACCAGGCTGCGTGCGCAGCGCGTGCCGCCGCAGCCGAGGCAGGGCAGGCCCGTCAGGCGGATGAAGAAACACTGCGGCAGCTGCAGCCCCGACAGGAACCAGGCCCAGGCGAACGCCGCGCCGGAGACGAACGCGGCCGGCCAGACGAGCTCGTGGTTGAGCTCGCCGGGATAGGCGGGTCGGCGGATCAGGCGCAGCACTTCAGCGCAGGGCGACGCTCGCCATCGCGCCCGAGACGAGCAGGATCGGCCCCAGGCAGCAGCAGCAGAACAGGACGAACCAGACGAGCAAGGAGACGCCGAACTGGAGCCAGGGATTCACGCCGGTCGCCGCCCCGAAGGCCCGGAAGTAGACGACGCAGAAGGGCGCGATGAGCAGGGCGGAGAGGATGAGCTGCGTCAGCAGGCCGAACGCCAGCAGCTGGAACGGGGCGCCGAGCAGGATGACGACGCCGCACGCGAGGAGCGTGGCGGCGACGGTCCGCTCGACGGACGGACCGAGGCGGCAGACCCGCTGCCCGACCCAATGCGCGACGCCGAAGCCGGCGTAGAGGAGCGGCGCGAAGGCCAGGCCCATGAACACCGAGAAGACCATGAGCGCGGGCGGCGTCGGCGGGGTCTGCGCCATCTGGGCGGCGACGTCCCTCGCCCATTGGGCGTCGAACCGGCCGAGCAGCTCGGCGAAGGCGGCGTTCTGGTCTCCGACCAGCAGGACATGGGTCAACTGGAACGGCAGCAAAAAGGCCACCGCCACGTAGCAGAAGACCAGCCAGTCGCCAAAGGCGTAGCGGCCGGTCGAGAGCACGGCGGGGTCGGTGACCGCGACCTTGATCGTCGCGAAGAAGGAGCCCAGGGACTTGCCCTGCTCCCAGGGGATCAGCGAGGCCGCCGCGGACCCGGCGGGCTGGGCGGAGGGCGAGGCCGGCACGCCGGCGACGCGGAACTCCGGCCAGTCGCCGAGCGGCGTCCAGCCGGCCATGCCGTCCCGCCAGGCCAGGTCGACGGGAAGGAAGCGGCCGCTGGCAAGCCCGGCGGCGACCTCCTCGGGGGTGAAGACCCCGAGCTGCTGTTGCTGACGCGCGACGTGGATCTGCATGGAGGGTCAGCCGGCGAAACCCTTGGCGAGGGCCGCGAAAAGGAGCGCGTAGAGCCCGCAGACGCAGAGGCAGGGGATCAGGACGAGGGAGATCGCCACCTTCCACCAGGCGATCCGATGGACCTGGGAATGGGCGATGATGGCCGCCACCAGCTGCCAAGGCATGACGACGTAGTTGACGCAGGGGATGAAGGCGAACGGCATGAACGCGCCGTAGGCGTAGGCGTTGGCGCGATAGGTCTGCGCATAGCCGCCGGCCGGCCCCCACGGCAGCAGGAGGAGATGGGTGACGGCCGCGCCGACGAAGTTGAAGAGCGGGACCAGCAGGAAGAAGCCGCCCAGCGCCGCGGCGATGATGAGCGCGGCCACCAGCGGGCCGACGCCGGCGATCCACTCCATGAAGGGATCCTTCGGCCCGTGGAGATTGGCCGCGCCGACGGTGGCCATGAAACCGAGGAGCGCCCCGTAGAGCAGGCTGCCGCAGAGCCAGGCCGGCAGCAGCGACCAGTAGGTGAACGAGATCGGGCGGGCATAGCCGCCGTCGCGCAGGTTCGCGAAAGTGCGCACCGGATCGAGCGCCACCTGCTTGATCGTGGCGATGAAGTTGCCGACCGAGGCGCCCTGCTCCCAGGCCGGCGTCACCGGAGCGTCGCCGCCCTCTTCGGCGAGCATCGCGGAGGGCGACGCCGGCGCGCCGGCCCCGCGGAATTCCGGCCAATCGCCGAGCGGCGTCCACGCCGGCATCCCTTCGCGCCAGGCGAGGTCGGAGGCGAGGAAGCGACCCGCGGCGAGCCCGGCGGCGACGTCTTCGGCGGCGAAGACCCCGAGCTGCTGTTGGTGACGAGCGACGTGGATCCGCATGGCCTCTTGATAAGGCCGGACGCGATGGTCGCAAGCCTAGGCCCGTCAGCCCATCGGGCGGAAGAAGGGCCAGACGGCCAACGCCATGAAGGCCACGGCCAGGCAGGCGGAACAGAAGCCTGCGACCGCCAGGGCCGCCCATGGCTTCCAGGCGGCGTCCCGATGGGCTTCCCGCAGCGCCACGGCCAGGTAACCTGACATCAGGAAAGGCAGGAGGATCCAGCCGCAGGGGATCACGGCGAGCGCGAGCATCGCGCCCCCGACGTACGCCAAGCTCCGGGCCGTCGCCGGGAAGCCCGCCTTGCCTCCGCCCAACAAGGCGAGGACCGCGTGGAGGAGGCAGGCCCCGCCGAAGACGAACGCGAGCATGGCCAGCGGGAAGCCGGCGCAGAACGCCGCGAAGCGCGAGAGGTCCAGGCCGGAGGCGGCGGCGGGCAAACCGGGAGAGAGCCGGGCGGCGACGGCTCCGGCGGACGCTCCGCCGGCGAGGGCCAGCTGGAGATAGAGGCAGGGCGCCGCCAGCGTGGCGCAGACGATCACCCACCCGCCGGCCCGGCGAAGCCCCGCGGCGGCGGGCGACCGGAACGTGGCGCGCGGCGAGCCCCACAGGGCGCGCATGGTCCGGGCCCAGGCCGTCCAGTCCAGACGAAGCCACGGCGCGGCCTCGAACGCGAGCGCCGGCGGGGGCACGAGCGAACGGTACGCCGCGATCGCCGCCGCGAATTCCGGACGGGCCGCGAGCGGGATCCAGGCGGATTCGTCCTCGCGCCAGGACAGGGTCGTGGCCGAGAGCCGGCCCGTGGCCAGACCGGCCTCGACCTCGGCGGCGGTGCGCACGCCGACGCCGACCCCTCGCTCGGCGAGATGGTAGGGGGCGGCGGACATGACGGCGGAAAGTGGTGAGGAGGGCGGGGCTCGAACCCGCGACCCGCAGCTTAGAAGGCTGCTGCTCTGATCCGACTGAGCTACCCCCTCGGTAAGGTGACCGTAAGACGGCCACCCCGGGCAGGCAAGCCGTCAGCCGACTAGCAGACCAGGTCTCTGAAGTTGCTGAAATCCGCCGAAAGCCCGCCCGGCATGCCCTTGTTGATCACCGAGACGGCGTCGTGGGAATGCAGGGACTCCAGGTGGGAGCAGGCGATGACGAAATCACGGACGCGCGCGTCGGCGTCGAACTGCTCGTAGACCACGCGGGCGGCGTCTTCGACGAACTTCGAATAAGCGCCGTTGAGCTCGGCGAAGGCCTGCTCGTCCTCGCGCTTGACCATCACCTGGGTCTCCGTCTGGAGGCCCTTGAGGCAAAGGTCCTTCATGTCCTCGACGTAGAGGGCTCGGCCCGGGGAGACCTCGGCGACGACGCGGGACTTGGAACGCTGCGAATGCGGGATGCCATAGGCGCTGCGCTCCTCGCGGGCGTGCTCGGTGAGCTCGGCGGAGCAAGGGCAGGCGGACGAATAGACGAAGTCGAAATGGACGTAGCGGCGGAGGCGGTCGAGGTCGTCGATGGCGCCCTCCAGGACGGCGCGGTAGTACTGCCAGCCTTCGAGGCCCGAGCGGAGCGACTTCTGCAGGATCGGGTAGCGGAACTCGACCAGGAGGCGGGCGCGGCTGCAGTCGAGGTCCTTCTTGTAGCGGATGAGGACCTCCTCGAGGAGCTCGTGCGAGAGCACGCGGTCCTTGAACTCGTAGAAGGTCCGCATGATACGGGACATGTTGATGCCCTTGCGGTCGGCGGCGAGGGAGACGGAGCCGGTCACCGTGCACTCGAGCGGCACGGGCTTGCCGTCGCGGGTGGCGACGAGCATCGGCAGGCGGAAGCCGGAGATGCCGACGTGCTGAATCGGGACGTTGGCACCCTGGATCAGGGAGGCGTCCTTGTTCTGCATGTCCGGCAGCGTGGCGCGGTAGGCGTCGTCGGCCCGGAAGTTCCGGTCATAACGGCGGGAGAGATCTCGGCTGCGAGGCGGATGTTCGGCGCGGCTCATGACGTGGAGGGTGGGAGGAAAGTCCGGACGGGCAAACGGCCGGACGAAAAAGTCCCCTGCGCTGGAGCCACCTGCCGGATTTGAACCGGCGACATTCTCATTACGAATGAGATGCTCTACCAGCTGAGCTAAGGTGGCGGCGCAGAGGAACGCTGAACATGGGCGGACCGAGGCGGAAATCAAGCCTTGGCGACGAGGGAAATGCCCTCGCCAGCGGGGAAAAACACGGCAAAGTGGCCTCAGCCCCATGCGCGCCGCCCTGATCGCCCGCCAGTTCGACGTCCAAGGACGGCTCGTGACCGTCGAACCCTATGGTTCGGGCAACGTCAACGACACCTACCTCGCGATCTTCCGGACGACCTTCTCGGAGCAGCGCTTCATCGTGCAGCGCATCCGCAAGACGGTGTTCCCGCGGCCGGAGGTGATCATGCAGAACATGCGCGTGCTCACCGACCACTGCCACGCGAAGCTCGAGCAGGAGGCGGAAGGCGCGGACCGCATCTGGCAGCTGCCCAAGATCATCCAGACCAAGTCGGGGGAAGACTGGGTGACGGACGCGGACGGCGACCTCTGGCGGGCGATCTCCCAGATCGCGAGCGCCCAGGCCTACGAGAAAGTGCGCAATCCGGAACACGCCCACGAGGCGGGCATCGTCCTCGGCCACTTCCACCGCATGGTCAGCGACCTGCCGGCGGCGAAGCTCGGCTACGCCCTGCCCGGCTTCCACGTCACGCCGGGCTACCTCGCGAAGATGGACGCGGCCCTCGCGACGCCGGGCGGCCAGGAGCGGCTCAACGCCTCGGTCGAGGCCCGGCGCGCCGTCCGGTTCGTCGAAGCGCGCCGCGCGCGGTGCGCGGTGCTCGAAGAAGCGCGCGCGCGGGGCGACCTCGCCCTGCGCACGACGCACGGCGATCCCAAGGTCGGCAACATCATGGTCGACGAGGCCACGGGCCGCGGGACCTGCATCGTGGACCTCGACACCGTGCAGCCCGGACTGGTGCATTATGACATCGGCGACGCCACGCGGTCGGTGTGCAATCCGGCCGGCGAGGACGCGCCTGAGCTCGGCTCCGTCGTCTTCGACCTCGATCTTTTCACCATGTTCTATCGGGGTTATCAGGCCCACGCGCGGGATTTCCTCAGCCCGGCCGACCACCGCCACCTGTTCGACTGCATCCACCTGATCCCGCTCGAACTCGGACTGCGGTTCCTCGCCGACCACCTCGCCGGCGACGTCTACTTCAAAGTCCGCTACCCGGGGCACAACCTACGGCGCGCCCTGGTGCAGTTCAAGCTCGCCGAGAGCATCGAGGCCCGCGAGCCCGCCATCCGCAAGGTGCTCGGCGAACGCTGATGCCGACCGAAGTCGCCGCCTTCTCCCTGACGCTCTGGGTCGCGACCGGTGCGCTGGCCGCCCTCATGGTCCGGGGCGCCTGGCGGGGCTACCGACGAGGCCCGCTGCGGCAGCTCGCCGGCCCCGCCGCCCTGACCGTCGGCCAGCTGACCGGCTGGCTGTTCGGCGGCGAGCTCGGCCATGCCCTGCTCCAAGGAACGTCCTACCCGTGGATGCTCCGCGGCCTCACCGGAGTCGTCAGCCTCGCCTGTCTGGCCGGCTTGCTCAGCTACGCCTTGCTCTGGCGGCTCGGGCGGACCCCGGAGGGTCAGGATGAAGCCGAAAGCCCCGTGCTCGGGGCCCTCGTCGGCTGCTGGACCGGCGCCCTCTACTTCCTGCTGCTGGTGGGCATCGTCGCTTCGGTCGCGTCGATCTACGATCTGCTCGCCCGGCCCGGCGCCCCGGCCCGCCATTGGACGGTCGACCTGCGCGACGAACTCGCCTCGACCCCCCTGACCCGGGAGCTCAAGGACTGGTCCCCCATCCCGGACGAGCAGCGCACCCTGATCCGGCAGACCCGCCGGCTGATGGCGGATCCCGAGGCCCGCCGCCGGCTGATGGCCCAACCCGAAATCCGCGCCTTGGCCGCCCACCCGACGCTCTACCAGGCATGGGAGGATAAGAAAGTTCGTGAGTTGCTGAATAACAATGACTTAAGTGAATTCATTGACCACCCCAAGGTACGGGCGGTCCTGGCGGATGAAGTCCTGCAAAAGGAAGCCGAAAAGGTGGATTTGGCCAAGGTGATCGACCGGGCCTTGCAGCCGCCGAAAAAGTGAGGTTCGGGCGATTTTTTAGTAGTCCATGCCGAGGCTTTGACTATGTTCGAACCTCCCTCCCCACTCCCATGAACAAGTTCTCGCTCCTCCTGGCTGCTCTCTGCGTCTCCCTGAATGCTCAGGAAGCCAAGCCGGCCGACCCCAAGGCCGCCGCGCCGGCCCCTGAGGTCAAGCTCACCGGTGGCGCCAAGTCGGAGCCCAAGGCCTACTTCGCCGAGGTCTGGGTCGGCAAGAACATCGCCGAGTGCCTCAACTTCCAGAAGAACATCCAGGTCCTCGCCCAGCAGGTCGAAGAGCTCAAGCGCCTGCAGGTCTTCCTCGATAACGCCCTCACCACCCCCGAGAAGGAAGCCCGCGGCCACGACATCGCGGCCAAGACCGCCAAGCTCAAGGGCGACAACGAGTCGATGGCCAAGCTCTACAACGGCTTCAGCATCGAGCGCCCCTATCAGTTCGTCGCCACCAAGGCCGTGATCGCCACCCCGATCTCCAACGAGGAGTTCGCCAAGATCTCGGCCGCCAAGGACTTCAAGCCCGAGACCATCATCTCGACCGGCGAGAAGAAGTTCCAGATCCGCGACACCGTCTCCGGACAGGTCGAAGTCGAGACCTTCGGCCTCTCCCTGAAGCGCATCACCGACGCCAAGGCCCAGCTCCAGCAGCTCATCGACCTCCAGCCCCGGCTGACCAAGGACGACGACAAGAAGAAGGTCGAGAAGGCCATCAAGGAGATCCAGGACGACCTCACCCAGAGCCTCGAGGAGTTCAAGAAGGCCCGCGGTTTCGACTTCAACGCCGAAGCCATCACCCTCCCCTCCGAAGCCCGTCTCTCGATCCAGATCACCGAGGAAGAGAAGAAGGCCCTCGAAGCCAAGGCTCCCACCCCGGCCGACAAGAAGTAATCCCTTACCCCTAACCCCCACCCCACCCTAACATGTCCGCCACCGAAACTCCCGCCGCGCCCGCCGAAGCCCCGAAGGGCCCGGTCATCGAGCTCATCCCGCTCGGCCAGAACCTGGCCCGCGTCGTCCTGACGATCTCCAACCAGGGATCGCTCGCCCGCTTCCAGCAGGAGCTCCAGTCCCTCGGCCAGCACCTCGGCCGCATCCAGCAGCTCCAGCAGCGCATCCAGGTCGCCCTGACGACCGTCGAGCGCGACGCCCTGATCAAGGTCGCCGAAGCCGAAGTGAAGGATTTCAACGAGAAGGACGCCGTCTTCGTCAAGGTCTGGGGCTTCAGCGTCTCGGCCGTGGCCAACCGCCAGGCGACCTTCGTCAACACCGCCCTGCGCCTCTTCGCCGTCGTCACGGAAGAAGAAGCCGCCAAGGCCAAGGCTGACAAGAACTTCAAGGAAGAGCAGCTCGTCGTGCGCGGCGACCGGCGCCTCCTCCAGACCGCCGAGATCCGCGGCCTCGACCTCGTCATCCAGTTCGACCAGTTCGCCAAGGTCCTCCAGGCCCGCCGCGACGCCGCCGTCCAGCTCACCGAACTCCTGAAGCGCGCCGAGAAGGACGAAGACAAGGCCCGCATCCAGACCCAGCTCGACCAGACCTTGGAGCTCCTCAACAAGGGCAACAAGGAGATGGCCGAAAGCGTCGGCTACTCGATCACCCACAATTACGAAGTGGAAGTCCTCGAGTCGAAGTTCGTCATCCTGCTCAACCAGGAAGAAGTGAACCAGGTCCAGGGCCTCATCGCCAACGCCCAGCAGCAGGCCGCCGCGGCCGCCGCCGGCGAAGCGCCGAAGGTCGAGAAGAAGGCCGAGAAGAAGAACTGAGCCCCGGCCTCGGCTCCGCCCTCAGGCCCGCCGCTTCCGGCGGGCCTTTTTGTTGGCTAGAAGAGCTCGCCCTGCCGCTCGTCCGCCGCGGGCCGCGGCTTCGGCCTGGCCTTCGGCGCCGGGTCGGCGGCAGGCTCGGCGGCGGACGACGGAGCCGCGCGGCCGTGCTTGGCCTGGTAGCGACGCAGCGTGGAGTGCATCTCCATCTCGGCCAGGAAGGCCTCGACGCCGGTGACGTCCTCCGCGACGGCCGCGCCGGGATCGAACTCGAAGTCGGTCCGGAAGGTGACGAGCCGGAGGTTGCCCCGGATGCGCGCGGCCTCGGCCTTGACCTGCTCGCGGAACCGCTCCGGCTGCAGGGTGTCGGCCGCGGCCAGCACGCCTTCCAGGTCGCCGTGTTCCGTCAGCCACTTCACCGCGGTCTTCGGGCCGACGCCCTTGAGTCCGGGGATGTTGTCGGAGGCGTCGCCCACGAGCGCGAGGTAGTCGGCGATGCGCGCCGGCGGGACGCCGAACTTCTCCGTCACGGCGGCGGGGTCGAGCCGGCGCCAGCCGAGCGCGGGGTTCGCGGTGGGCGGCGGCGCGAGCTGCACGACGGGCCCGCCGACGCACTGGCCGAAATCCTTGTCGGCGCTGACGATGACGCAGCGGTCGCCGGCCGCGGAGAGGATCCGGACGGCCGTCGCGATCAGGTCGTCGGCCTCGACGCCGCGACGTTCGAAGACCTGGAAGCCGAGCAAGGCCGTGAGCCGCTTGATCTCCGGCAGCTGGCGGACGATGTCTTCCGGCGTCTCGTCACGCTGGGCCTTGTATTCAGGCAGGACTTCCAGGTGGCGGTCGGAGCCCCCGAGGTCGAAGAACACCGCGCAGCGGTCCGGCTGCTCGCTCTCGCGCAGGTCCAGCAAGGCCTTCATCCAGCCGTGCAGGGCGCCCGTGGGGAACTGGTCGGACCGGCGGCGGAGATTGGAACGCTCCATCGCGAAGTGACTGCGGAAGACCAGGTTGAAGCCGTCGATGAGCAGCCAGCGCATGCGGGGAGTTTCTCTCCGCCGTCGGGACGCATCGAGAAAAAAGCAGGCCCGCCTTCCGGCGGGCCTGTCGGACCGGACCAAGCGGCCGGCTTACTTCGCGGGCTCGGAGACCACCGGCGTGGGCTGGCTCGGCGCGGCGGCTTCGATCGGCTCGCGGTAGACCGCGCCGCCCGGGGAGATGAGCGTCGGGTTGGAGAACGTGGCGCCCGCGCGCATGCCCGGATGGTTGCTGCGGAGGGTGGCGCCGCCCGGCGAGACCAGGTTGGCGGTGACGAACACCATGAGGCTGCGCTTGGCGACGCTCTTGCCGGTCGAACGGAAGGCCGCGCCGATGAGGGGGAGCGAACCGAGGACCGGGACCTTGTCGTCGATGGTCTTCACTTCTTCGCGGGTCAGGCCGCCGATGACGACGGTGGCGCCGTCGAAGACGGTGACGTCGGTCGTGACTTCGCGCGTGCTGAAGATCGGCTGGAAGAAGCCGGACGGGACGGTGACGGTGACGCCGCCGGTCAGCGCGACGGAGGTGCCGCCGTATTCCACGAAGCCTTCGAACTCGGTCACCTTCGGCTTGAGGTTGAGGGCGATGGAATCGTCGGCCGCGACGGTCGGGGTGACTTCGAGGGTCACGCCGACTTCCTGGACGGTGAAGTCCTGCGGGGTGCCGGCGGTGATCGCCACGGAGGTCTGGGCCGCGCCGAGGACGCCACCGGCGCCGCCGCCGCCCTGACCGACGTTCGACTGGATGTCACCGTAGGCCTGCGGGTAGCGGAGCAGCTGGGCCACCTTGATGACGGCCGTCTTGCCGTCGAGGACGGTCAGGCTCGGAGAGGACATCAGGTCGCTGCCGGCGCTCTCTTCGATCGCGCGGATGGTCAGGGCGAGGGTCTCGCGGCTGAGGACGTTGACGGTGCCGCTGTAGGTGTTGGCGATGCTGCCCAGGTTCATGCCGCCCGGGAAGGTGGGCGAGACGTTCGGGAAGATCTGGGTGTTGTTGGTCGTGTTGCCCGCGGCGTCGGTGATCTGGCTGTTGATGGTCAGGTTCTTCGGCTGGGTGTTGTTCTGGGCGAACACGCGGTTGATCGAGCGCAGGTTGGTGCCGGCGGTGACGCCGCCGTTGCCGGTGACGTTCGGGGTCAGCGACCAGTTGACGCCGAGTTCGTTGAGCGCCTTCTGCTCGACTTCGATGAACTTGGCCTCGATGTGGACCTGCTTGATGTCGGAGTAGCGGCGGATGATGTTCTTGACGCGATCCAGGTTCTTCGGGCTCTGCGTGACGATGAGGCGGGTGCCGTCGAACGAGAGGGTCGCCGGAGGCTCG
>Ga0194123_10002192_pt1 | contig 26352 bp, 22 predicted proteins | sample TA2MahsurfametaG_5_FD_155479 | JGI IMG/M metagenome (GOLD analysis project Ga0194123, IMG submission 155479) | Freshwater microbial communities from Lake Tanganyika, Tanzania - TA2015023 Mahale A surface | ecosystem: Environmental > Aquatic > Freshwater > Lake | place: Tanzania: Lake Tanganyika... | reverse complement strand
CCAGCGAGAGTGTGAACGCGAGCAGCCACCCGGCCACCACGCCCGGCAGGATGAGTGGCAAGGTCACGTCACGGAATCCGCGCCAGGGCGTGGCACCGAGGTCGCGCGCAGCTTCCTCGAGTTGCGGATCCATCCCGGCGAGGCGAGCCTGTACCACCACCGTCACGAAGGCAGCGGTGAAACTCGCATGCGCGAGGACCAAGGTGACGAGACCGCGACCCCGAGGCCAGCCGAGCACGTCTTCCATGCCGGTGAAGAGCAACAGCAGGGACAGACCCAGAATCACTTCCGGCATCACCAGCGGCGCTGTTCCAAGCAGGCCGAGCACGGTGCGTCCCCGGAAGGATCCGCGCCGGGCCAGCACGAAGGCCAGCAAGGTCCCCGCAAGCACTGCGAGCGTGGCACTGGCGGCCGCCACGATCAGGCTCAAGCCTGCCGCCGCCAGCAGCGCCTCATTGTCCAGAAGCGTCCCATACCAGCGCGTGGAAAAACCGCTCCAGACGGTCACCAGCCGATTGGCGTTGAAGGAACCCAGTACCAGCAGCGCGAGTGGCACATACAGGAACAGCAGTCCCAACCAGAGGCAGGTGCGTGAGAGGGCGCCTGCTCTGTTCCTCACGCCAGTGCTCCCAGACGCCGTTGCAGGAACTGCCAGGTCAGCAGGAACAGCGCCATGGAACCCAGCAAGGTCAGTGCGAGTGCCGCCGCCACCGGCCAGGCGCGATTGGCGAAGAATTCATTCCACAGTACTTGCCCCAGCAGCAGGCTACCCGGTCCGCCCAGCAGATCCGGGATTACGAACTCGCCCAGTGCTGGCACGAAGACGAGCACCGTGCCGCCCAGCACACCAGGCAGCGACAGTGGCAGGGCGACGCGCAGGAAGGCCTGCCAGGGACGGCAGCCGAGGTCCGCCGCAGCCTCCAGCAGTTGCGGATCGAGCTTGTCCAGCGAGGCATGGATGGGCAGCAGCATGAACGGCAGGTAGGCGTACACCATGCCGATGAACACCGCCGTTGGCGAATGCAGAACCGCGAGCGGCGCTTCTGTCACACCGAGTCGGAGCAGTGCCTGGCTCAGCATGCCCTGTGGCGCCAGCAGTCCCATCCACGCATAGATTCTGAGCAGTAGCGAGGTCCAGAACGGCAGCATCACCAGCAGCAGGAACAGGCGCCGCCGGCGTGGCGGAGAGGCTGCGATTGCCCAGGCCATGGGATAAGCGAGCACCAGGCAGAGCAACGCAGTGCCGGCGGCGAGGCCCAGTGAATCCAGCCACGCCTGGACATAGAGCGGGTCTTCCAGCAGCAGGCGATAGTTGTCCAGGTGCAGATCAATCGAGACCGCACCGTCGGCACTGACATCCCACAAGGGACTGTAGGGTGGCTGCGCGAGTCGCGGCTCCGCGAGCGAGATGCGGAGCACGATTACGAGCGGCAACAGCAGCAGGCCAAGCGGCCAGATCCAGCAGAGCCAGAGCCACCCGCGACTCATGCGCCGAGTACCACCATGGCCTCGGTGTCCCAGGACAGACCGACGTCGTCGCCCACCGCGGGCAGGTTCTGTGTGGCGCGGTCATTGCCGACTTGCACCAGCCAGCGCCGATGGCTCCTGCCGGTGATGGCGAGCAGGCTGTGGTTGCCGAGGTAGCTGATGCCGGTGACGACGCCGCGGTCATGATTGGGCCTGGGATCGGGATCGCGATCTGGCCCATGATCGAGATGAGGATTTGAGTTGAGGCTGGAGTCGGATGGACTCAGCCGGATGCTCTCGGGGCGCAGAGCAAGATGCAGGGATTCACCCGGTACCAATGCCGCCGGTGAGTGCGCGCGCAGCGCCAGACCGCCGGCAGCCGAACATTCCAGCTGCTCTTCAGTGCAGCGGTCCACCACGGCCTCGATGAGGTTCACGCGCCCCAGGAACTCCGCCACTTCCCGCCGCGCAGGGCGGGTGTAGATCTCGTGGGGGGTACCGATCTGCAGCAGATGACCCGCGGACATCACGGCCATGCGTGTAGCCAGTGACAAGGCCTCTTCCTGATCGTGGGTGACCAGGACGAAGGTGGTGCCGAGTTCGGCCTGCAGACGCCGCAACTCCTCGCGGGTGGCCTCCCGAAGCTTGCGGTCGAGCGCCCCCAGCGGCTCGTCCAGCAACAGCAGTGGCGGGCGCCGCGCCAGCGCACGCGCCAGCGCCACCCGCTGCCGCTGTCCGCCCGAGATCTGGCGCGGATGGCGATCGGCGCAGTCCTCAAGGTGGAGCAGGGCGAGCATTGCTTCGACCCGTTGTGCGATCTCCGCCGGCGCGAGTCGCGCCTGCCTGAGTCCGAAGGCGATGTTGTTCCGCACGCTGAGGTGCGGGAACAAGGCATAGGACTGGAACATGAGATTCAGCGGCCGCAGGTGCGGGGGGGCGTCGGTGATATCCCGGCCCTCGAACAGGATGCGGCCTGCATCCGGCGGCTCGAGGCCCGCCAGCAGGCGCAGCAGGGTGCTCTTGCCGCAGCCCGAAGCCCCGACCAGGCAGAAGAGCTCGCCCCGGTGAATGGCGAGATCGAGTGGCCCGACCGCCACGCGATCGCCGAAGCTCCTGCTCAGTCCGCGCAGTTCGAGCAGAACCTCATTCATTGCCCGCGCTTGATCCGCGCCCAGGCCCGACTCGCCAAGCGATCGAAGGCTGCAGTGTGCACGGCATTGGGGAACAGGGCGGTCAAGGTGTCGGGCGCCGGATAGACCGCCGGGTCCTCACGCAAGGCCTCGTCGAGCAGCGGCTGGCTGGCGGCAATGGCATTGGCGTAATGCACATGGTTGCTGAGCGCCGCAGCCACTTCCGGGCGCAGGATGTACTCGAGAAAGCGATAGGCGTTGTCGAGGTTCGGTGCATCCCGTGGAATCGCAATGGTGTCCACCCACACCAGCGAACCTTCGCGCGGAATGCTGTAGGCGATGTCCTGCGGCTCGGTCGCCTCCCGCGCGCGCTCGCGCGCCATGAGGATGTCCCCGTTCCAGCCGACCACCAGGCAGATGCCGCCATTGGCGAGATCGTTGATGTACTGGGAGGAGTGGAAGTAGCGCACATGCGGACGGATGGCCATCAGCACCGCTTCCGCAGCCGCAAGATCTTCCGGGCGCTGGCTGTCCACGGGGCGCCCGAGGAAGCGCAGCACCAACGGCAGGATTTCCGACGGCGTGTCGAGCAGTGCGACACCGCAGTCCGCGAAGCGCGAGACCACCTCGGGCTTGAAGACGAGATCCCAGCTGTCCAGCGGGGCGTCGGCCATGCGCGAGGTGATCATCCCCCGGTTGTAACCGATGCCGGTCGTGCCCCACAGCCAGGGCAGGGCGTGGCGATTCTCCGGGTCATAGCCGGCGAGAAGCTTCATCACCGCAGGATCGAGCCCCGTCATCCCCGGCAGCCGTGTCTTGTCCAAGGGTTGGAAGACGCCCGCGGTGATCTGTCGCGCCACGAAGGACGCGGAGGGCACGACCAGGTCATAACCGGTGCCGCCGGCCAGCAGCTTGGCTTCCAGCAATTCGTTGGAATCGAAGACGTCGTAGCGGACGTGGATTCCCGTTTCACGCTCGAACGCCCGCAGTGTGTCGGGCGCGATGTAGTCGGACCAGTTGTAGAGATTGAGCTCGCCCGCCGACGGTGACGCTGCGGGGGATGATTGAGACTCGGCGTCCGGACCCTCACCGCACGCTGCAACCAGGCTGAGCAGGAGGCCAAGGCAGCAGAGGTGGGCGCGACGTTTCATGCGCGCACCCTATGCGATGCGCCCGAACACCCGCAAGCCGCAGTCAAGTGGCGCAAATCCCCCTATAATCCGGCCACCCGGGGAACTTCCCCGCCCAATCCCTGAACCTGTGCCCGCGAGCCCGCTCATCCGCCTCGCCGACACCAGAACCCACGAGAGGTGATCCCATGGCCGAAGCCTATATCTACGACTGCGTGCGCACCCCCCGTGGTCGCGGCAGGAACACCGGTGCCCTGCACGAAGTGCCCCCGATCCAGCTTGCCGCGCAGGTTCTGGCCGCGCTGCGTGAGCGCAACAATCTTGATACCTCGCTGGTGGACGACATCGTCTTCGGCTGTGTCTCCCCGGTCGGGGAGCAGGGCGCCGTGGTGCCCCGGGTGGCTGCCATCATTGCCGACTATGATCAGAACGTGCCCGGCAAGCAGTTGAACCGCTTCTGCGCCTCGGGCCTCGAAGCGGTCAATACCGCGGCGGCGCAGATCATGGCGGGACAATCCGACCTCACCATCGGTGGCGGCATCGAGTCCATGTCGCGTGTCCCGATGGGATCCGATGGCGGTGCCTGGGTCAGCGATCCGGCGGTGGCCTACAAATCCTACTTCGCACCCCAGGGCATAGGGGCCGACCTCATCGCCACCATGCACGGATTCTCGCGTCGCGACGTGGATGCCTACGCCTGCGAAAGCCAGCGCCGCGCGGCCGAAGCGTGGAAGAACGGCTGGTTCCAGCGTTCCATCGTGCCGGTGAAGGACATCCTGGGCGACGTCATCCTCGATCGGGATGAGCACATGCGCCCGCAGACCACTCTGGAAGAACTGGGCGCGCTGAAGCCCGCCTTCACCCAGATGGGAGAGGAGTACGGCTTCGATGCCGTGGCGCTGCAACGCTATCCCGGCGTGGAGCAGATCGAGCACGTGCACACCGGCGGCAATTCCTCCGGCATCGTCGACGGCTGCGGTGCCGTGTTGCTGGGTTCGAAGGAAGTCGGCGAGCGCCTGGGCTTGAAGCCGCGCGCCCGCATCCGTGCCTTCACCTCCATCGGCTCCGAACCGACGATCATGCTGACCGGGCCCGCGCCCTCCGCGCGCAAGGTGCTGAAGCGTGCCGGCATGAGCGTCAGCGACATCGACCTCTTCGAACTCAACGAGGCCTTCGCTTCGGTGGTCATGCTCTACATGCAGGACATGGGGATTTCGCATGACCGCATCAACGTCAACGGCGGCGCCATCGCCATGGGGCATCCGCTGGGCGCCACGGGCGCCATGATCCTCGGCACCGTACTCGACGAACTCGAACGGCGCGGTCTTGGCACTGCACTCATCAACCTCTGCGTCGGCGCCGGCATGGGCACCGCCACCATCATCGAGCGCGTGAACTGAGATCCTCCATGAACCAGACTCTCTCCCTGGCCGTCGACGCTGACGGCATTGCCCTCATCACCTTGGATGTCCAGGGCCGCCCGATGAATGTCATCACCTCCGCCTTGGTCGAGGAACTCGGTGCCGTGGTCGAGCGCCTGCGCACCGATACCGCCATCAAGGGCGCGGTGATCACGTCCGCCAAGGCCGATTTCATGGCGGGTGCGGATCTCAAGTGGCTGCTCGAAGCACATGCGCAAATCCACGATGCGCGCAGTGCCATGGCTTTCGCCTGGCCGCTCAACCAGCTCTTCCGCCAGCTCGAGACCTGCGGCAAGCCGGTGGCTGCGGCCATCAATGGCACTGCACTGGGAGGTGGGCTGGAACTCGCGCTGGCTTGTCATCATCGGGTGGCGGCCGACAATCCGGCCACGCGCATCGGCCTGCCGGAAGTGCTCGTTGGCCTGCTGCCGGGTGCAGGCGGTACCCAACGTCTGCCGCGCCTCATCGGCATTCCGGATACGCTGCGCCTCATCGTCGAAGGCACCCATCTCAGCGTGGCCGAGGCGGCCGCGAAGAAAATCGTGCATCAGGTAGTCCCACCGGCGGAGCTGGTGGCGACGGCCAAGGCCTGGGTGCTGGAACACGGCAATGCCGTGCAGCCCTGGGATGCCAAGGGCTTCAAGGTGCCGGGTGGCGCGGGCGGCATGGATCCGCGCAGCGTGCAGACCTTCATGGGCGGCACGGCGCTGGTTGCCAAGCGCACCAACCACAACTATCCGGCGCCGATCGCCATCCTGTCGGCCGTTTACGAGGGCACCCAGGTTCCGATCGATACCGGGCTCAAGATTGAATCGCGCTATCTCTCTACCCTGCTGCTGTCGCCGGTCACCCGCAACATGATTCGTACCCTGTTCGTGAACAAGGGTGCGGCGGAGAAGGGCGCGCGCCGGCCCACCGGCGTGCCCGCGAGCAAGGTCAAGACGCTGGGAATTCTCGGCGCGGGCATGATGGGTGCCGGCATCGCCTATGTGTCGGCCAAGGCCGGCATGCAGGTCAGGTTGCTGGACACCTCGGCAGAGAAAGCGGCAAAAGGACGGGAATACTCCGAGAAGCTGGTGGAGAAGGATGTCGCACGCGGACGCCTCACACCGGTCAAGGCCATGGAAATCGTCACCCGCATCACGCCGGTCACGGACTACCAGTCACTGGTGGATTGCGATCTGGTGATCGAGGCCGTGTTCGAAGATCGCGCCATCAAGGCCGATGTCACGCAGAAGACGGAAGCGGTCATCGCCACAGGTGCCGTCTTTGCGAGCAACACTTCCACCTTGCCCATCACCGGTCTGGCAGAGGCCTCCAAGCGGCCTGCCAGTTTCATTGGCATCCACTTCTTCTCGCCGGTCGAGAAGATGCCACTGGTGGAGATCATCGTCGGACGTGAAACCTCGCCTGAGACACTGGCGCGTGCCATCGATTACGTGATGCAGCTGCGCAAGACCCCCATCGTGGTCAATGACTCCCGCGGCTTCTATACGAGCAGGGTCTTTGGCACGTTCACCAATGAGGGGATGACCCTGCTCAAGGAAGGCGTGAGCCCGGCGCTCATCGAGAACGTCGCGAAGCAGGCTGGCATGCCGGTGGGGCCGCTGGCGGTGCTCGATGAAGTGACCCTGGAACTTGCCTGGCATGTGACTGAGCAGACCCGGCGGGATCTGGGCGAGGCTTATCGACCGCTTTCCGGTGCGCCGGTGCTGAAGAAAATGGTTGAGGAGCTGAAGCGCCTCGGCAAGCGTCATGGGCAGGGCTTCTACGAATATCCTGCGGAAGGCCGCAAGCGACTCTGGTCGGGGCTCACTGCGGCATTCCCGGTCGCCGCCACCCAGCCGGAGGCGGAAGAAGTGCGCAAGCGACTGCTTTACATCCAGGCGCTGGAAACAGCCCGGTGTGTGGAGGAGGGGGTGGTCACAGCCGCTGCGGATGCCGACCTTGGTTCCATCCTTGGTTGGGGCTTCCCGGCCTGGACGGGTGGCACCTTGTCCTTCATCGATACCGTGGGCCTGCCGGCCTTCGTCGCGGAGTGCAAACGCATGGCCGCGCAATACGGGGAGCGTTTTGCACCCTCGGCTTGGCTGGAAGCACGCGCCGCACGCGGCGAAACCTTCCACTGAGCGCCCGCGCGGCAAAGCAACGAAAGAGGAGTCGATAGATGAGCACCGAAGCCAACAAGCAACTGGTCACGGATTTCTGGGCGGCATTCTCCGCCAGTGATTTTGAACGCGCCCTGTCCATGATGGCCGAGGACGCCACCTGGTGGGTGGCAGGAACCTTCGAGTTATCCGGGACCTATACCAAGGCACAGTTCAAGGAATTGCTGGGCAATGTCACCTCCGCGCTGCCCCAAGGCATCAAGGTCACGCCCAAGATGCTGACTGCGGAAGGCGATCGAGTCTCCATGGAAGCCGAATCCTGGGGGCCGCATGCCAATGGCAAGGTCTACAACAACTTCTACCACTTCATGCATGTCATCCGCGATGGCAAGCTCATCGCGGTACGTGAGTACCTCGACACTATGCATACCCGGGATGTGTTCTTCGGCTAATGCAGTTTGATTTCCGGCCGCAACCGCCGCCGGAAGAAGTTGGCCAGCATGAGCAGGCTGACTCTCGCCCCTCCGAACAGCGCGAGCTGGTGCATCTTGTACAGTGAGAGATACACCAGCCTCGCGATGAAACCCTCAATCATCACCGAGCCCATGAGATTGCCCATGAGGTTGCCGACGGTGCTGTACTTGCCGAGTGAAACCAGCGAACCATAGTCCTGGTAGCGGTATTCCTGGAGCGGTTTTCCTGCGAGCAGGCGGTTGATGTTCTTCAGGACCAGGCTCGCCATCTGGTGCGCGGCCTGGGCACGCGGCGGCACGTTCTTCTCCTGACCCTGCCATTGGCACGCGCAGCAGTCCCCCAGGGCGAAGATGGCGCTGTCCCGTGTGGTCTGCAGGGTAGGCGTGACGATCAGCTGGTTGATGCGATTTGTCTCCAACCCCGCCACATCCTTCAGGAAATCCGGCGCCTTGATGCCAGCCGCCCACACCCGCAGGGCCGCCGGGATGAAGCGGCCGTTGTGGGTCGAGATTCCCTCGCGGGTGACCTCCACCACCCGGTGCGCCAGCAGCACTTCCACGTCCAGTCGCCGCAGGGCAGCGAGGGTGGCAGAGGACAGGCGTCCCGGCAGACCCGGCAGCAGTGACTCCGAGGCTTCAATGAGATGAATCTTGATATCCGAAGGTTTCACCTTGTCGAGGCCATAGGCATGCAGCAGGCGGGTGGCCTGATGTAGCTGGGCCGAGAGCTCGATGCCCGTGGCACCCCCGCCCACGATGGCCACATCGAGCTGACCTTCCTCAGGCCCTCCCGTGGCGTGGGCATGCAGATAGGCTTCCAGCAGGCGATTCTGGAAGGCTTGGGCCTGCGCCATGGTGTCGAGGAACAGGCAGTGCTCGGCGACGCCCGGGATGCCGAAGTCATTGCATACACTGCCCACCGCCATGACGAGAACATCGTAGGGTTCGGCACGCGCAGGCATGACCTCCTCGCCCCGCGCGTTGTACATGGGCGCGATCCGCACCAGACGTGATTCGCGGTCCAGGCCGTCCATGCGACCCAGTACGAACCGGAAATGGTTTTCACTGGCCTGGGCGAGATAGTCCAGTTCATCGTCATGGGAATCCATGGTGCCCGCCGCCACTTCATGCAGCAGCGGCTTCCACAGGTGGGTGCGGGTCGAATCGATGAGGGCGACGTCGGCCCGTCGCTTGCGGCCCAGCGAACGACCGAGGCGCGTGACCAGTTCGAGGCCACCGGCACCTCCGCCCACCACCACGATGCGGGGACGCGACGCGTCAGTTGCAGAGCCGGCCATGACTACCTCGCGAGACAGGATCAATGGCGCATAGCATAGCGGCTTTGCTTCCAGCGCAAAGCAACTGCAAAGCGCAGCGCGACCCTCCGGGCAGTGCATGGGCACCGCCCGGAGCATCCTGGATGTCAGCGCGCGGCGATCTCGCCAAGGATGGGCCGCAGGTATTCCATGAACTTCACCGGATTCTCGCTCATGGGGAAGTGGCCGTTGTCCGTCATCTCCTGAAACTTTGCGCCCTTGATGCGGGCAGCCAGCGCACGGGTATCGGCGGGACTGGTGGCGAAGTCGTATTCGCCGGTAAGGAAGTAGACGGGGATCCGGCTGGTGTCGATGCGATCGACCACCTTGTGGCCGTCGTAATCCACGGAGTAGTAGTAGAGATCCCCCTTGAACACCATGGGCGCGCCCTGGCTGTAGCCGAAAATGGTCTCGCGGATGTATTTCTCCGGGCTGGTCGGAGCGCACAGGCTGTACATGGTCGCCGGCTTGGCTTCATTGCTGATGCGCGGGTGGTACCACTGATCGAGGTAGTAGCCGGGGCTTGCCAGTGAAGACTCCACGCCGATCACGGCCCGGAACTGGTCCGGATGCTCGGCGGCCAGATCCACCGCCACCTGCCCGCCCATGGAACAGCCCATGAAGACCGGCTGATCGAGTTCCAGCGCGGCGCAGAAGGCCGTGATGAATTCGAGAAAGAAGGCGCGCGTGAGATTGTAGGGACGGGTCCAGTGGGCGTCCTCCACCGGTGGCAGGGACTTGCCGTGGAAGGGCAGATCCCAGGCGATGACCCGGTAACGGCTGGTGATTTCCGGATCCTCCAGCACATGCCGCCACTGGAAGGCGTGCGCGCCCGCGGTGTGCTGGCAGACCAGCGGGATCCCCTCGCCGGCGCTTTCGTAATACACCCGATATTCGATGCCCTGCACGGTCAGGTAGACGTAGCGGCCGATGGTTTTGTCGTGTCTTGCCATGATTCCGTGCTCCTCAGGCCGCGCACTCGCGCATCAGTTGAAACATGCGCCGATACGCGCCGTAGTAGGCAAAGAACGTTTCCGAACTGCCGAACCACTCGAATTCGCAGCTCACGATGGCCGCGAACATGTCATGGAAGAACGGACGTGGTACCGGCTTCAGGAACTCCTGCCAACTCGCCACAGGGCCACGAATGGTCACCTCCGCCGAATCGAACATGACGCCCGGTACGAGGCTCGCGAGGCGGCCGTCCCGGAAGGTCAGCAGCAGTGACTCCTCGCCGAAAAAAAGTTTCAGCGCACCGTTGAGATAACGCGCGGCGATCTGGAATTCGCCATCCTGGTTGACCCGCTCCAGGAAGCGGGTCTGATCAAACAAAGCCATGAAGAAATACTCCTGCGGACTTCAATCGAGTGTTCGGGGACGCGCCGCCGTGAGGACAGCGCGCAGTCAATCAGGCAGCCTCGAGCTGACGCGCGATTACCAGACGCTGCACATCGCTGGTGCCTTCGTAGATCTGGCAGACCCGCACATCGCGGTAGATGCGTTCGACGGGGAAATCCTCCACATAGCCATAGCCGCCATGAATCTGGATGGCATCGGAGCAGACCTGCTCCGCCATCTCGGAGGCGAAGAGCTTGGCCATGGAGGCTTCGCGCAAGCATGGCTGGCCGGCATCGCGCAGCACCGCGGCATGCAGCACCATCTGGCGCGCGACCTCGATGCGTGTCGCCATGTCAGCGAGGCGGAACGAGACTGCCTGGTGCCCGCTGATGGGCTGACCGAAGGCCTCACGCTCGTTCGCATACTTGGCAGCCGCGGCCAGAGCCGCCCGGGCCATGCCGACAGCCTGGGCTGCAATACCGATGCGCCCGCCCTCGAGGTTGGACAGGGCGATGCGATAGCCCGCGCCTTCTTCGCCCAGCAGATGGTCGGCCGGGATTTCGCAGCCCTCCAGCGCAATCTGTGCGGTGTCCGAAGCGCGCTGACCAAGCTTGGCTTCGACATGGGCCACACGGTAACCGGGTGTGCTGGTGGGTACCACGAAGGCGCTGATGCCGCGTTTGCCGGCGGCGGGGTCCGTCACGGCGAACACGATGGCGACATCGGCATTCGCGCCATTGGTAATGAACTGCTTCACACCATCGAGCCGCCAGCCGTTCTCGGTGCGGAGGGCCCGGGTTTTCAGTGCCGCGGCATCGGAGCCGGCGTGCGGTTCAGTCAGGCAGAACGCACCGAGCTTCTCGCCCCGCGCAAGCGGACGCAGCCACGCGTCTTTCTGGAGATCGGTGCCAAATTTCAGCAGAGGCATGCAGACCACCGAGTTCTGCACGCTCATGATGGTGGAGGTGGCGCCGTCACCCGCTGCGATTTCCTCCAGCGCCACTGCCATGGACACATGATCCATGCCCGGTCCGTCGTATTCCTGCGGCACCAGCATGCCCATGAGGCCGAGCTCTCCCATCTGGCGCACCGCTGCCCGCGGAAAGGTGCGATTGCGGTCCCACTCCGCGGCATGGGGTGCCAAGGCTTCACTGGCGAAGCGGCGCGCCATGTCGCGGACCATGATTTGATCGGCATTGAGCAGCATATCCGGCACCCTGACTTGGAACTGGCAGAACCTTACCCAAAGACCCGGGCATCCGCCACGGTTGCGCTCCGCTCAGGGCACCATGGCATGCCGGCCCGTGAGGTCCCCGTTGGCGGCCACCCACTCGGCCAGCGGATTGTCCGCGCGCCACCGGGTGACGTAATTCTCCATCGTGTCGAAAACCACGCCCTTGAAGCCGGCGAAGTATTCGATGAGGCGCTCCAGCATCAGAAAATAGCGGCCGCGTCCGATGGTCTGGGGATGCATGGTCAGGGTGAAGACTCCACCCGCGCAGTGCGCGTAGGCAAAATCGAAGTCGGCACGCCAGTTTTCTTCCAGCTGCGAGGGCGGCTGCAGTCCGGTATTCATGCCCAGCACGAATTCCGCGGGCGGGAAGTCATCCAGCATCCAGGTGACCGGCATTTCCACCAGATCCACCGTGGTCCCGAACCGGTAGGCGCCGTCCAGGGACCAGGCATCCCCGCTGCGCAGGTAGTAGGGATGAAAATCATGACCCATGCAGCTCGATTCGTAGCTGAAGCCGTATTCCCGCAACAGGTCGATGCTGCGTGGGCTGAGATCCCATGCGGGGGACCGGTAACCGCTGGGGCGCACGCCGGCTACCCGCTGCAGGGCCTCCAGACCCAGTTCAAGCACGCGGCGCTCACCAGCTTCATCGAAGGCGGCGGGGTTCTCATGGACCCAGCCATGGTGTGCGATTTCGTGTCCACGGGCGTGAATGTCCTGCACCAGTCGTGGATAGGCGTACGCCGTATGTCCCGGCACGGCGAAGGTGCCCTTGATCTCATGGTCCTCCAGCAACGCGAGCAGGCGCGGCAAGGCCACCGCCCCGAACTGGCCACGCGAGATCATGCTGGGGTTGTTCGACTTCATCGAACCAATCCAGGAAGACATGGCATCGAAATCAAAGGTCAGGCAACAGGTCAGACGTGGCAGGCCCATGGTGGGATCTCCTCAGACGATACCGTAGGCGAGCATTGCATCGGCCACCGTGACGAAGCCGGCGATGTTGGCGCCCGTGACATAGTTGGTGAACTTCCGATCACGGGTGCCGCCATGCCCCAGGCAGCGCTCGTGGATGTCCCGCATGATCTGCTGCAACAGTTCCTGCGGGGTCTGCTCTTTCCAGCGCATGCGGGCGCTGTTCTGGCTCATCTCGAGGCCCGATACTGCAACACCCCCCGCATTGGCAGCCTTGGAGGGCCCGAACAGAATCTTCGCTGCGAGGAAGGCATCAATCGCGGCCAGCTCCGACGGCATGTTGGCCCCTTCACTCACCCCGATGCAGCCATTGGTCAGCAGCGTGCACGCGTCCTCGTGTGACATCTCGTTCTGGGTGGCACAGGGGAAAGCCAGTTGCGCCGGCACGCCCCACGGCCGCTTGCCGGCGTGGTGGCGCGCCTTGCGGAAGACGGCGGGGTAGGCGCTGAGACGACCGCGCTGCACGTTCTTCAGTTCCATGATGAAGGCGAGCTTCTCGGCATCGATGCCGTCAGGATCGTGGATGAAGCCATCGGAGTCGGACATCGTGAGCACCTTGCCACCCAGTTCGGTGATTTTCTCGACGGCGAACTGGGCGACATTGCCCGAGCCGGAGACCAGGCAGGTCTTGCCGTCGATGGAATCCCCACGAGAGGCGAGCATCTCCTGCATGAAGTAAGTGCAGCCGTAGCCCGTGGCTTCCTGGCGGATGAGACTACCACCGTAGGACTGTCCTTTGCCGGTGAGCACGCCCGTGTGCAGCGAGGTCAGGCGTTTCCATTGCCCGTAGAGATAACCGATTTCCCGGGCGCCCACGCCGATGTCGCCGGCAGGTACGTCGATATCATCACCGATGTGGCGATAGAGCTCGCTCATGAACGACTGGCAGAAGCGCATCACCTCGTGATCGCTGCGGCCCTTGGGATCGAAATTGGCACCACCCTTGCCGCCGCCCATGGGCAGGCCTGTGAGTGAATTCTTGAACGTCTGCTCGAAGGCGAGGAACTTGAGGATCGATTCATTCACGCTGGGGTGGAATCGCAGTCCGCCCTTGTAAGGGCCTATGGCGTTGTTGTTCTGGATGCGCCACCCGCGGTTGACCTCGATTCCGCCTTCGTCATTTTCCCAGCACACGCGGAAGGCGATGATGCGATCAGGTTCGGTGATGCGTCTGAGAATCTGGTACTCGTGGTAACGCGGCTTGTCCTTGATGAAGGCGAAAATCGGTTTGCAGACCTCGAAGACCGCCTGGTGGAATTCAGGCTGACGGGGATTGTCCTGGCGCACCTGCGCCATGAAGGATTCCAGGTTCGGAAATTTTTTCGTCACGCTTGCTCTCGTCTCGCTTGTTCTTGTCGGAAAGGAATTGCCGGGCCAGCGTCACCCAGTAGCTGGCGCCGAGCGGGATCACTTCGTCATTGAAGTCATACCGGGGATTGTGCAGCAGGCAGTTGCCTGCGCCGCCGCTACCGAGCCAGGCATAACTGCCGCGCTGTTCCTGCAGCATCCATCCGAAATCTTCCGAACCCATGCTGGGCGCCAGATCCTGGCGCACGGCCTGTGCGCCGAAGACCGTGCGTCCAGCGCGCGCAGCGTCCTCGGTCTCGGCCGGTGAATTGAGGGTGGGCGGGAAGCGCTTTTCATAGCGCCAGGTGAAACTGCATTGATGGGCTTTGGCGAGACCCTCGCCCAGTTCGCGCATGCGAGTTTCGATCAGGGCCTGAATTGCCGGATTGAAGGTGCGTACCGTGCCGCGCAGCACGGCCTCATCCGGGATCACCGCCCAAGCGCTGCCGGCGTGAATCTGGGTCACGGAAAGCACGGCGGCCTCCATGGGATCCACCGCGCGCGAGATGATGCCCTGCCAGGCTTGGACCAACTGGGTGGCGACCAGTACCGGGTCTATCGCCATGTGCGGTTGCGCCGCGTGGCCACCACGCCCGCGCAGGGTCACTTCAAAGATGTCCATGGCCGCCATCATCGGGCCGGCACGCACCATCATCTCGCCCGGTGGCAGCCACGGCCAATTGTGCAGGCCGAACACGCCATCGACCGGGAAACGTGTGAACAGCCCGTCATCCATCATCGCCTTGGCGCCGGCTTCGCCTTCCTCCGCGGGCTGGAAGATGAAATGGATGGTGCCGTCGAAATCCCGGTTCCGGGCGAGATGTTCGGCTGCCGCCAACAGCATCACGGTATGCCCGTCGTGGCCACAGGCGTGCATGCAGCCGGGATTCTGCGAGCGATGGGCAAACTCGTTCTGCTCCGTCATGGGCAGGGCATCCATGTCGGCACGCAGACCGATCCGGGCCGTGCCCGTGCCGGCCTGCAGGGTGCCCACCAGTCCCGTGCCACCGAGGCCGCGCACGATGGGAATGCCGAAGGACTGCAGCTTCTCGGCCACGAAATCGCTGGTGCGGTGCTCTGCGTACGCGAGCTCGGGATGGGCGTGGAGATCGCGGCGCCATGCGGTATGGCTGTCGAGTCTCGCCACGATATCGGGGATGAGCTTCATGCGATGTCCTCCTCGGGTTGTCCGAAGGATGCAGGCATTCTCAGGGAATCTCCAGCGCCGCCCCCAGCAGCGGGCCGATTTCAGCGTGGAACACGAGATCCGCTTCGCCGTCCTGCGGGGTGGGCTCGCGATTGATGATGATGAGTCGGGCACCGCGGCGCTTTGCGCGCAGGGGGAATGCCGCCGCGGGATACACCACCAGCGATGAGCCCAGTACCAGGCAGAGATCGCACTCCATGATGGCCGCTTCCGCCCTCGCCATCGCACGCTCGGGCATGGCCTGGCCGAAGGAAATGGTGGCGGCCTTCACGAGTCCGCCACAGCCTGCGCAGTGCGGCAGGACTCCCGCGCGCTGGAATGCCTCCTCGATGGGCGCCAGTTCGTGCCGCCGGCCGCACTCCAGGCATTTGGCATAGGTGCCATTGCCATGAAGTTCCACGAGAACCTGCTCGGGTACGCCACTTGCCTGATGCAGGCCATCGATGTTCTGTGTGATCACGGTATGGCAAGAACCCCGGCTGACCAGCTGTTGCACTGCGCGATGTCCGCGGTTCGGTCGGGCCTCGCGCATGTCGCGATCGATCAGGAATTTGCGGCGCCAGGCTTCACGCCGTGCCGCCTCCGAAGCGATGAATTCTCCATACTCGATGGGCTTGGCCTGTGACCATATCCCCTGTGGGCTGCGAAAATCGGGGATGCCGGATTCGGTGCTCAGACCCGCACCGCTGAAGACGACGATGCGTTCTGCCTCGTGCAGGGCAGCGCTCAGGCGCGCAGCCGGCGCCTTGTCGGCTTCAATGGACATGACACCGCCGGATTGGCACGCAGACAGCCGGTCCGCAACGGTATTCGGGAAATACGGAAATGCGCATGGCGCAGAAAGATAACCACTGTCCCTGTGTGCCTCAACCAGAGGGCCGGCAGGCGTGCCGGGGCCATCTCGCGCCAAGCTTCGACGAATGGAGTATTCTTGCCGCACTCTCCCCAGCCTACGGACAAGAAGCCGCGCATGACTTCGCGATACTGGAGCGATGTTGCCAGAGAGCTTTCGCCTTACGTCCCCGGCGAACAACCGAAGCTCGGTTCGCTCATCAAGCTCAACACCAATGAAAACCCTTACCCGCCATCGCCGCAGGTGTCTGCCGCGATCAGCGAGGAGCTGACCAGGCTCAGACTCTACCCCGACCCCAACTCCGAACGTCTGCGCGAGGGGCTGGCACGGCATTTCAAGCTGTCGGTCGATCAGGTGTTCGTGGGCAACGGCTCGGACGAGGTGCTGGCCCACGTGTTTCTCGGGCTGCTCGCGCAGGATGAGCCGGTGCTCTTTCCGGACATCACCTACAGCTTCTACCCCGCCTACTGCGCGCTCTATGGCGTGGATTACGAGGAGATCCCGCTCAGCGAGGATTTCGAGATAAGGCTGTCCGACTACCGGCGCCTGAACGGCGGCATCATCTTCCCCAATCCAAATGCGCCCACCGGACGGGCGCTCAGCCGTGAGAGCATCCGCGGCCTGCTCGAGCACAACACGGAATCCGTGGTGGTGATCGACGAGGCCTATGTCGATTTCGGTGCCGAATCGGTGGTCGAGCTGATTTCCGAATTTCCCAATCTGCTGGTGGTGCAGACCCTGTCGAAGTCACGGGCGCTGGCCGGACTGCGTGTGGGTTATGCCCTGGGTGATGCCGACCTCATCGAGGCGCTGGATCGGGTGAAGAACAGTTTCAATTCCTATCCTGTGGATCGTCTGGCCCAGGCGGGTGCGCTGGCCGCAATCGAGGATCAGGCCTACTTCGAGGAGAAGCGCCTGGCCGTGATGGCGACCCGTGATCGACTGGTTGCGGATCTCCAGGGCCTCGGGTTCGAGGTTCTCCCGTCGGCCGCCAATTTTGTGTTCGCGCGCCATCCGGAACATGACGCGAACGACCTGCAGCAAGGCCTGCGCGCGCGCCGGGTTCTGGTGCGGCATTTCGATGCGACGCGTATCGACCAGTTCCTGCGGATCTCCGTCGGCACTGAGGAAGACAGCGCAGCCCTGATGGTGGCACTGCGGGAGCTGATTGGCTGAGAGCAAATGCCCTCGTGAGGAGTGCGGCATGAAATATGTGCGATTCGGTGCAACAGGTCTCAGGGTCTCGCGACTGTGTCTCGGCTGCATGTCCTATGGCACCCCGGCCTGGCGTGACTGGGTGCTGGATGCCAAAGCTTCGATGCCGTTCTTCCGGCGGGCCTTCGAGGCCGGCATCAATTTCTACGACACCGCCGATGTGTATTCGCTGGGCGAGAGCGAGGTGGTGCTCGGCAAGGCCGTACGCAAATACGCGACCAACCGCGATGCGGTGGTTATCGCGACCAAGGTCTTCAACCCCATGAGCGCGGATCCCAATGATCGGGGCCTTTCGCGCAAGCACATCCTGCAGGCTGTGGATGCATCGCTCAGGCGACTCGGTACGGACTATATCGACCTCTACCAGATCCACCGCCACGACCCTCACACGCCCGTCGAGGAGACCATGGAAGCCCTCAACGATGTGGTGCGTGCCGGCAAGGTGCGCTACCTGGGCGCCTCCAGCATGTATGCCTGGCAGTTTGTGCGCATGCAGGCCCTGGCCGAGCAGCGTGGCTGGGCGCGCTTCGTGTCCATGCAGAACCACTACAACCTGGTCTATCGCGAAGAAGAGCGGGAGATGCTGCCGCTCTGTCGGGAGGAGGGGATTGCGGTGATCCCGTGGAGTCCGCTTGCGCGGGGATTTCTGGCCGGCAACCGCAAGGCGCCTGGCAAGGGCGCGACCACCCGCGCGAAGAGTGACGATTTCGCCGCGCGGATGTATTACCAGCCCGAGGATTTCGACATCGTGGGCCAGGTCACGGCCGTGGCAAAGGCCCGCAAGGTCAGCAATGCGCAGGTGGCACTGGCCTGGGTGATGTCCCGTCCCGGCATCACCGCGCCCATCATCGGCGCCACGAAAATGGCGCATCTCGAGGACGCACTGGCCGCCCTTGAAATGAGTCTGGACACGAGGGAGCAGGAGGCGCTGGAGGCCCCCTACCGACCCCATCCGGTACTCGGCATCACGCTCTAGGCGTCATCCCCCGCGCCCGTGCTCTTGCAGGCCGGTCACCCGGCCTCACGCCTGCCAGAACTGCCAGGCCCACCACAACGCGATGATCATCTGGGCGCCGAAGAGATTGGCGCGCAGGAGCACGAAGGGCGCGCTGGTGGACATCATGTGCACCACGGACTGGCCGATGCGCGCGTAGAGCAGCCAGCATGCCAGGCTTTCGGTGATCGCGGTCTGGCTGGTGGCAATCGCATAGAGCAGCAGCCCGGCGAAGATGGCGAGATTCTCGACGGTGTTGCCGTGGGCGCGTGTCACGCGATAGGCGAACCCGCGCAGATCCTTACCCGTGGGATCGAAGGTATTGATGGGATGGCCGGCGCGCACGGCATTCAGGCGCACGAAGACGAGGACGAAGGTCAGGATGATGGCCCAGGCCGCGAGGCCTATCAGTGCGCATCCGGTGTTGTTCATGATTCCCCCTGGTGATTGCTGGATTCTGTTTGCTTGGCCAGCTCCCTGCGGCTCGACCCGGTGGCGCGTCCTGCATTGGCAACTCAATGGCGCCCGGGTGGGTGGAGCATAGAAGAAGCTCCGCCCGGATGCGAGTCACGCGTCGAGCGCGGCCTTCACCCGGTCCGGGTTGTCGGTGAAGAAGCCGTCCACGCCCGCTACCCGAAGCTCATGGACCTCCGCTGCCAGATCTCCGGCACCGTCCGGCGACTCTCCCCGACGATACGGGGCGGGCAGAAAATGGTTCTCGCCGCGCAGGGTCCACACATGCACATCCAGTCCGTGGGCATGCGCGGCCGCAACCAGCGTCGTTGGCTTGCCGGCAGGGTCCAGGGAATCCCGGGGCAGCACCAGGTTGCGCTCCACGCCCAGTCCGCTTGCATGGCGCGCCAGGGCCTCGAAGTCGATGTGCCCCTGCCAATCCACCGCCCGGCCTGCGCGCACGCTGTCCCAAGGTGGATGGCGTGCACTCATCAGCTGGATGAGTGGCAGGTCGATGCCGGCCGCCGGCATGACTCGGCTTTTGAGATCCTGCAGGTTGCCGATTTCGAAGGACTGGATGAAGACCCGGGATGGATCGAGGAAGGCGGCTGCTTGCAGATCGCGTATCAACAATTCGCTGAGGTCGAGACCGATCGTGCCCCCACCAAGAAAGTGTCCCTCGGTCCGGAACCACGAAGGATGCTTGGTCTCCGGGTACACCCCGGCCGCGTGCCCGGTGCGATCGGCGTGCGCGCGGACGAGCGCAAGCACCTCGGCGAAGGTCGGGATCGCGAATTCGCCATCCCATCGGGTGTTGCCCGGGCGCAAGTGCGGGATGCGTTCCAGACACCTGAGCTGGCGGATTTCGGCAAGGCTGAAATCTTCGCTGAACCAGCCGCGGATGGTCTGGCCATCGATGATCTTCGTGCACAGGCGAGTGGCGAATCCGGGCCGCGAGAAGACGTCCGTACTGGTCCATTCCCGGTCCACGCTGCCGTCTTCGCGCAGCACCGCCAGGGCGTTTTCATGCCGGCAGATGAGCACGCCGTCGCGGGTGGCGACCAGATCCGGCTCGACGAAATCAGCCCTCATGTCGAGCGCAAGCTGATAGGCCGCAAGCGTGTGTTCGGGGCGGTAGGCACTGGCGCCACGGTGGGCAATCACCAATGGCCGCAAGGCCCTGCGCTTCACAGCATCAGCCAGACGATGGTCGTCACCACCCAGCTGATTTCATTCGCAGCCTCGCTGAGCGCGGAGCCGATGCGGTTGCGATCCCAACCCGCCTCGCGGATCGAGAAATAGAGTTGCCCGAGGCGGATGTTGATGGTGATGTGGCCCGAGAGGATCGCAAAGGGGGCGAGCCCGTCGGCACCCACCTGGGTGAGATGCCAGGCCAGCGTCAGTTGGGGCGTGCCCTTGAAGAACACTGCGAGCCATCCCCGCACCAGCGGATCCGCGATACCGAGGCCGTGCCAGCGGCCGACGACGAGCACCACCACGATCCCCGCACCGCTCAGGATTACGTTCAATGTGTCCACCGTGTCCCAGCGCCCCAGCGAGCGCCAGAACAGCACCACAAGCGCGCCCAGCAGCACCAGGCTCCAGGTGATGTAGGTGATGACTGTTTGACGCGAGATGCGCGAAGGAAAGACCTGGTGGGCCTTCAGTGCCAGGCGCAGGTTGATCGCGAGGAACAGGGCCCAGAACAGAAACCAGGTGAGGCTCACGCCCTCGGTGGTGACCAGCATGCGCGCGATTTGCGCGTACCCGAAGATCAACGCGCAGGCGACCTGGATCGCGAACAGGGAGTCCGCGATGAGACGTTGATGCGGCACCGGGCGGGTGGAGCGGCTTCCGTGCTCCGTTCAGAGCAGCGGAATCACCTTCTTCGCAAAATCACGCGCCACCTCGCGCAGATGCATCAAGGGTGGCAGCAGGCTGACTTCCTTCAGGCCGGCAGCCTCTGCGGCGCGGATCTTGGCCGCCACTTCCTGCGGCTCACCCACGATGCAGGTCCCCTCGATCATCTCCGGCGTGATGAGTTCGCGTTCGACCGCCGGGTAGTAACTGCAGTGCCCCTCGTGGAGCAGCTGGTGCTGGTGGGACTCGGGCAGCGGCATGCGTGCGATGCGGTCCAGGTAGGCTTGCCAGACATTGCGCATGTAGGGCGGTATGACGGAATCGTCGCGGGTGTACCGCCAGACTTCATAGACGAAGTGCAGGGCTGTCACCACCCAGGAACCCGCGGTCTCGACGACGCGGGGGTCGGTGAGCTTCTCACCCGGACGCAGGACCACCGCATGGCACAGGGAAGTCGTGTGGTAGTCATCGCCCAAGGTGCGGCCGGCTTTCTCGGCACCGGCCCGGACCAGTTCGAGATTGGCGCGCATCACCTCGGGTTGCTCGTTGAAAATCGAGATGAGGCCATCACCGTAGGCGCCTGCGGCACGGAGCGCCAGGGGACCATTCGCCGCGACATGGATCTGGATGTGATCCCAGGTGTTGCGGAAGCCACCACCGTGATCCTGCCAGGCGATTTCGGTGGTCTTGTCGCGATAGGTGTAGTCGACTTTTTCGCCGCGGAGCATGGTGCGGACCACCCGCAGGTATTCCCGGAACTCCTTCACGGGGGTCGGGTCCTGGCCCATCACGCGCATGGCGGTGTGGCCCGAACCGATGCCGAGGAAGGTCCGCCCGGGCGCGAGCACGTTGATGGAAGCGATGGCGGCCGCGGTGGTCGGCGCAATCCGGGTGCCGGTGATGGCGACGCCGGTTCCGATGTGGATGCGCGAAGTGCAGCAGGCGGCGAGCGCCATCGTGGCGTAGCAGTCCGACCACATCATCTGGGTATCCGGGAACCACACCGCGTCATAGCCCCAGTCTTCGAGATCCTTGGCGATGTGGTAATCGGCGATGCGTGTCTGTACGTGGCAGCTGAATTTCACGGCGCTTTCCTCCCAGGCTCACTCCCCTACGGAGCAGGTCGATGGTACACCACCGCAACCGGCTGGCAGAGCGCCCCGGGCGGCGGATTCACGCCGCCGCCTTTTTCCGTTCATTCCGTGGTATTACTGCGTCGCGGAAGTCCGCAGGCCGGAGGCGCAGTCCATGCTCTATCACTGGTACGAATTGAACCACGCCATGATGGCTCCCCTGCGCGCCGCGGGCCAATGGCAGCACTGGTGGCTGGACCAGGCGTTTCATCCCTTTGCGAACACCTATCCGGCAAAAGTCATGCGCGCCGCGTGGGATGTCTTCGATTCGCTGACCAAGCGCTACGCCAAACCGTCGTTCGGTCTTACGGACGTGCTGCGCGAGGGTGAGACCCATGCCCTGCACGAGGAAGTCGTGCTGTCCCGTCCCTTCTGTCAGCTGCGGCATTTCAGGCGTTCGGGACTGGAGGGCGGAGCCGACCCGAAGATCCTCATGGTTGCCCCCCTGTCGGGGCACTACGCGACGTTGCTGAGAGACACCGTGGCGGCTCTCGCCCCCAACCACGAGGTCTACATCACGGACTGGATCGATGCCCGCAACGTGCCACTCCTCCACGGCCCGTTCACGCTCGAGGACTACATCGGCTACCTGCTGGAATTCATCCGCTTGCTCGGTCCGGATACTCATGTCATCGCGGTCTGTCAGCCCGGACCTGCGGCGCTGGCCGCGACTGCACTGCTGGCGGCGGACGACGATCCCTGCCAGCCCGCCACCCTCACCATCATGGGCAGCCCCATCGACACCCGCCTGTCACCCACCGAACCCAACCGTCTGGCGACCACGCGTCCGCTCAGCTGGTTCGAGCAGCACGTGATCATGCAGGTGCCGTTTCCCAACCCCGGCGTCATGCGCCGGGTGTACCCGGGCTTCCTGCAGCTCGGTGGTTTCGTGAGCATGAATCTCGATCGCCACATGGCGGCCTATCGCAAGCACTTCAACCATCTGGTGGTGGGTGACGGGGATTCCGTGTCCGCGCATCGCAAGTTCTACGACGAATACCTCGCCGTGATGGATCTGCCGGCGGAGTATTACCTCGAGACCCTCAAGGTGGTGTTCCAGGAGCACCACCTGCCGCGGGGCCTGATGCAGTATCGCGGGCGCACCGTGGAGCCGGCGCGTATCCGGCAAACCGGTCTGCTCACCATCGAAGGTGAGCTCGATGACATCTCCGGCATTGGCCAGACCCAGGCTGCCCACACGCTGTGCAGCGGTCTGCCGGCGGAGCTCCACGAGGACTACATCCAGCCCGGCGTCGGCCACTACGGCGTCTTCAACGGATCGCGCTGGCGCCGCGAGATCGCGCCCCGCATCCACCGTTTCATCCGGGCCCATCCGCGCAGCTGCGCCGGTTGAGTTCCCCGTCAGTTCGCCAGAGCACAGTCCGGCAAAGCACAGGGAGTTCCAGCGCCGTGCAGACACGTCAACTTGGTACAAGCGGCCCCCTCGTTTCGGGCATCGGTCTCGGCTGCATGGGGATGTCCGAGTTCTATGGAGCCGCTGACGAGGGCGAGTGCCTGAAGCTCGTGCACGAGGCGCTGGCGCGGGGCGTGAATTTCTTTGACTCCGCCGACATGTACGGTCCCTTCACCAACGAGCAACTGCTCGGCAAGGCGCTGAAAGGCCGACGGGATCAAGCCATCGTCGCCACCAAGTTCGGCTTCGTGCGGGACGAGAAGGGTGGCTATCACGGCATCAACGGGCGTCCCGAGTACGTGCATGCAGCGCTCGACGCCAGCCTGCGCCGACTGCAGATGGAATATGTGGACGTGTACTACCAGCACCGCGTGGATCCTGCCGTGCCGATCGAGGAAACAGTGGGTGCGATGGGAGATCTCGTGCGGGCGGGCAAGGTCCGGCACATCGGCCTCTCGGAGGCGTCGCCGGCCACCGTGCGCCGTGCACATGCCGAGTTTCCGCTGACCGCCCTGCAGACCGAATATTCCCTGTGGTCGCGAGAGCCCGAGGATGAATTGCTGGCCACCTGCCGCGCTCTCGGCATTGCCTTCGTCGCCTACAGTCCTCTCGGTCGCGGCTTCCTCACCGGCGAAATCCGCCGCCTGGAGGATCTCGCGGAAAACGATTTCCGCCGCCTTGCGCCCCGTTTCGCCAGCGAGAATCTTGCACGGAATCTTGCCGTGGTGGATGAGGTTCGCGCGCTCGCCGAGCGGCGCGGCGCCAGTGCGGCACAGGTTGCGCTGGCCTGGGTGTTGGCGCAGGGGGAGCACATCGTGCCGATTCCCGGGACCACCCGCCTCGGCCGTCTGGAAGAAAACATCGCCGCCACAAGCCTCACGCTGAGTGCTGAAGATCTGGCAGCGCTCGAAGCCGTTGCACCACGTGACTTCGCAGCGGGCACCCGCTATCCCGAAGAGCGGATGCGAATGCTGGACCTCTGAGCGAGGAGATCGGATCATGCGGCGCGCCTTGCTGCCCCTGATCCTGCTGGCGTCGTTCATCGCACTGGCAGTTTCCCTGCGTCCCTCGATGCAGCGGTCACTGCTCCTCGAACATGCTCCGTCCGCCTGGGACCTGCGCCTCGACGAGTTCGTGCTTCTGCCGTGGTCCCTGAGTGCCCGTGGTGTCGAGTTTTCCCTCGATGGAGTGCGGTATCGCATCGGCAAGCTGGATGCGCGCTTCAATCCGCTGACCCTGGTGACCGACACGCTCACCATCTACAGCTTGAGCCTCCAGCACACGGAGGTGGACGCAAAAGCGTTCGAGCCCGATCCAGCGGGTGGCGACTTCCCGGGGCTGCTCGCGCTGCTCAACCAGGGGCTCGCGCTGCGCCTCGATGCGCTGGAGGTCAATCTGGGCGCCAGCCTGCCGGGTGGTGGTGAACTGACCTTGCGTGCGGCGGGTGGTCCGCTCAAACCCCACGTGGCGGGCAGTGTGCCTTTCAGCCTGGAGTACCGGGTTGAAAGTGAGTCCGGGGACGCAACCGATACTCCCTCAACCGAGACTGCCGCCGCGACGCGGCTCACGATCAACGGTGCTTTGGAAGTAAGCCAGCTCCGGCAGGGGCGTCTGCGCCATCTCCTGCTGTCGGCCAAGGGCAGCCTCGCCACGTCTGCGGCAACGGTGCCAGAACGCTTCGATGTGCAGCTCAAAGTGGCACCGCCACCCGGCAACCTGGCGAATCCCTGGCGTCAGCGCTTGATACTGGTCGACGGCAAGGAAGTGGCGCTGCCCAATCCTGAGGCGCTCTCGCTGGAGGCTTTCCTGGTGGGCGAAAGTGGTGAGACGCGCGCCTCGCTCGCCATGGCAGGGCTCTACCGCGGCGATGCAGGCCTGCTCAGCAGCACCTGGACTTTCTCCGGCACTGAAGCCCTCGTGAGTCCCTATCTTGCGGCGGAGACCGGGCTTTCCGATCTGCAACTGGAGGCGGGCGGGGCCCTGCAGTGGTCGTTGCCGGACGCCCGTGGCCGGCTGAACGTGGAACAGGCAGGCACGCTCAAGCTGCCTTCGAGCGCCCCAACCCTGCGCATCACCAGCGGTGCCGAGGCCACCTTCGAGGCGGGAAACTTGACGTTGCAGAGCGCGCGTCTCGAAGCCGGAGCCGAAGGACAACCACAGCCCGCGCTGAGTGCGTTACTCGTGCAGCCAGTGGTCATCCCGCTCAGCAATCCCGACAGCGTCCTCGAGCACGCGCGCGATCTGGCCGTGCTGGAATTCGGGCCCTTCCCGCTGTCCGCACTGGACGGACTGCTGCCCGACATCACTCTGGCCGGCGAACTCTCGGGCCGCTCGGCACTGCGCGTGCTGGATTCGCGGCAACTCATGCTGTCGGCGCTGGAACCGGTACGGGTGACGGGGGCCAAGGTTGCGCGTGGCGATGAGGTCTGGCTGTCCGAAGCCACCTTGAGCACAAAACCGGGAATACGCTGGTCCCGCAATGCGCTGCGCCTGGATCTCAGCGAACTTTCCCTCGAGAGGGCGGGTGCGAGGCCGGTGACCCTGAACCTCGCACTCATGCGTGCGCTCGCCACAAGTGATGCCCCATGGCGCCTGCGTGCGCGTGGTGATCTGGCGTTGGGAACTCTCGCGACGCTCCCCGAACTCCGGGAGTTGCTGCCCGCAACGGCAGTCCCCACAGCGCTGGGGCTGACTTTCGACAGTCGCCTCGAATGGGCGCCGAGTGGCGAAGTGGTGCTGCAAAGCCTGGCCCTGGAGGCCCACACGCCGGAACAGGCCGCACTGTTCACACTTGCCACGCACACGTCATTTCCTCTGGCGCCGCTGCTGGATCCCGGCAAGTCCGGTGCGCGGCGGCTGCCCGTGGGGGATTTGCTGCATGTGGGCCTGAACGGACTGCCACTGGTCTGGCTCGATCCTTGGCTGACGCAGCAGAGCCTGAGTGGGCGAGTGCTCAAAGCGGGTTTCACGCTCACGGCAGAACCGCAAGGCGTGCTCAAGCTGCAGCCCGATGCCGTGTTGAGCGTGGGAGGCTTCTCCTTGCAGGATTCCGGCCGCACGCGGCTGACGGATTTGAGTCTGGAGGCGAGTCCGCTGCTGCGCAGAAAGGGAGACGACTGGTCCCTGGCGTTGTCGGATCTCAAGCTGTCGGCACAGGGGCAGACCTTGATCAGTGGCGCGTTCGAGGCGAGCCTGCAGCACCCTCCCGCAGCGGCGATGTCCTGGGCGCTGGACACCAAGGCCGACATCGATTTTGGGCAGCTTGCGCACCAGCCCCTGGTGGC
>Ga0194123_10002190_pt1 | contig 26354 bp, 27 predicted proteins | sample TA2MahsurfametaG_5_FD_155479 | JGI IMG/M metagenome (GOLD analysis project Ga0194123, IMG submission 155479) | Freshwater microbial communities from Lake Tanganyika, Tanzania - TA2015023 Mahale A surface | ecosystem: Environmental > Aquatic > Freshwater > Lake | place: Tanzania: Lake Tanganyika... | reverse complement strand
AATTCCTGTTATCGGTGGGCGCGCCCGCTTCGCTACCAGCTCATGCGATCCGAAGACTAGACACTGATAAATCTTTGCTCATGCTAAGCCTTAGCACTTCGGCAAAACTTCTTGATGAACTGTGATTTCACGTAGTAGCGCTGCTATTGAGCCATGGCGCATCGATCTTTGAAATTGACGATATGGGTAACGATATTCTGATGCGAGCGGTGCAATTTGGTGACCAAAGCTTAGTTGATTTCATCATCCGATTTGGCGTAAAAAAACTGGTCAGATGAACACAAGCGGCTTGAATGCATTAGAGCTTGCCGCTGAGTCGGCCGGCCTTGCCCTCAGCAATACCGGCGTGTTCAGCTTATGGGATTACGAAATCATCTATACCTTCCAACTGGTTCTAGAGCAAGCAAAGCGCCAAATTGATTGGAATTCATTACGTTCGGCCGCCATCGGTAAAGCGATGCAACCAATCATTCGCGAGATGCTCATGCAAACTGTCAGTCCCTTTAGGGGAATTCGTACTTCTCCGAATTTTTCGCCTGACTTCCCACCGGTGTATGAAAATAGCCTTGCTGCGACGGTTAGGCTCGCACTCTGCAATGCTGATAAAGACTGGGATCGCACATCAACTGAAATTCAGCTCACTGAATGCGGTACTCCACTTCCGGTGATTAATTTCTTATGCGCTTACATCAAAGCGGTTCCGCTCATGCGGTTCAAGTTATTCGGCCCTACGCCGCTTGCCCTGATATCTGAGGAGCATTTCAAGCAATTCTTCTCCGGCATCATGGCTACCATGGAGAAGTTGGCTCTGGAAGAAGATTCGATCAACGACGCGTATAACCCGCTCGGCTGGCATCAACTGCGCGACAAAATAGTGTCAATCTCCCGACTAAAAATTAGATCACTTTTTTTGGGTGCCAATGGCTATGAGTCATCATTGATAGCCTTGTTCACCGAACTCTTTGAAAAGTGTTTGTATCTCACTGTGTCGAAACAGCACGGAGCTATTCCTAAAATGCCTCCCGCGCCGGGTATGATCGCCGCACAGATGATGTCTCACGGCGTCTACGCGGCGCTCGCGCTTGAAATTGATAATGCGTGGCGCACCGCTTGGGAAACAACGTTCATGATACCTTTGGTCGACACAGCAAATGCATCTACGACGACACCATCGGCATTAAGCAGTAGTGGTGATTTTTCTTTGAATTCATTATTGCCTAGCCAAAGCAGCGTCGCAACCAATAACGATGATGAGATGGGCGGGAGCCCATTGAGCGATCTGCAATCGTCGCAATTGCTGCTAGCTTTCAGAGAAGCACTAAAAATCAAGGTCGACTCTGCTGATCTATTAAAGCTGCCTGACGCACTTGCAGAGGAGGCTACCTTGTACGCCGATCTGATGTACCGGCAAATTTATATGCTGATGCAATTTATTCGACCACAGATTGCCATTGAAGAAGAGCCTGCACCAAGAGCGATGGCTCAGCCGATAACTACCGCTTCCCATACGACCACTACTATCACGCTGGCTGAGGCCTTTTCCAATTCGCCTAACTCTCGCAATGTGATTGACGCACTGCAGCCTGCACCGCAAAATTTTTCACACAGTGCCACACCCGGCGGTAACCGTACGGACCCGGGATGAATCAGAGCAGGTGCGAAAAATTTATAAGCTTATGGCTCGCTAGCTCGAGCGCGTTGTCATTGGTCTGTCACGGCCGGATTCTTCAGTGAATCCGGCATTCTCCAGCGCCTGAATATATTGTCGCCAGAGTTGATCGCGGTTGATGCAGAAGCGATGCAGCAGATCCCAGGAATAAATACCGCTGTCATGCCCATCCGAGAACACCGGTCGTATCGCGTAGTGACCCACCGGCTCGATCGACGTAATCTCCACCAAGCGCTTGCCCGTCTGTAGTGTCTCTTGCCCCGGCCCATGGCCACGCACCTCGGCAGAGGGCGACAACACTCGCAGCATCTCGAACGAGAGCGTGTAACTTTGATCGCCGAAGGCAAGCTCCAGCGTACGCGATGCTTTATGGAGGGTTATCGATGTTGGTATGGATACATCACTCATAGCTGTGCAGAAGGCGCCTATTCATCATTTTTATCAAAGCAAGCACCAGATGGCGCCACGACCACTCACCTACTTAGGGGTAGATGGAAAGCCTTTGCTTCATTCTAGCGCGCAATTGCTTAAGAAGTTGGCGCCTTAGATGCAGCTGCGAAGATTGCAGCGCGCGTTGCGCCTGCCCCCATATCGGCTGCGGAAAGTGCGTATCGTCGGCGTAGCGTGGAATAACATGCCAGTGCAGGTGCGGTACCAGATTACCGAAGCTGGCAAGGTTGATTTTATCGGGCCGCATTACCTCGCGCACCACCAGTTCTACCTGCCACAGCACATCCATCAGTAGCATGCGATCCAGCTCGGGCAGATCGGTGACTTCTTTGACATGTTCCTGCCAGATGATGCGACAAAAGCCGGGGTAGTGCTCATCATCCACCAACACGACGCGAAACTGCGACGCATGATGCAGTAACTCGCCGCCCGCGCTGTCACATAACTCACAACCAGCAACGCGCGATGTCGGGTGATGATTCACGCTCAGACCAACACTCTCTCTATGCCACCGTCGTTGGCGCGTGCTACGTATTCAGGCAGCCAATCCTCACCCAGCAGGTGGCGCGCAATCTCAACCACGATGTAGTCGGCTTCGGTATTGGCGTCATCGTTATAGCGTGACAAGCCTTGCAAGCAAGAGGGACAGGAAGTCAAAATTTTTACTTCACCCTTGAAGCCGTCGGCACGCAAGCCATCTGCTGCTTTGGTCATCTCGATCTCTTTGCGGAAGCGTACCTGGGTCGAGATATCCGGACGCGTAATCGCGAGGGTGCCAGATTCACCGCAGCAGCGATCATTTTTTTCGATTTTCTGGGCATCGGCTGTCGTGATCAAGCTGTTCACCGTCTTGAGCGGATCCTGCTGCTTCATCGGGCTGTGGCAAGGGTCGTGATACATGTAGCGCGTACCACTGACGCCTTCCAGTTTGACGCCTTTCTCCAGCAAGAACTCGTGAATATCAACGATGCGGCAGCCGGGGAAGATTTTTTCGAACTCGTAGCCTTGCAGCTGATCGTAGCAAGTGCCGCACGATACGACGACCGTCTTGATGTCGAGGTAGTTGAGCGTATTTGCCATACGATGAAACAGTACGCGATTGTCGGTAATGATTTTTTCGGCCTTGTCAAAATCGCCGCTGCCGCGCTGCGGGTAACCGCAGCATAGGTAGCCCGGGGGCAGCACGGTCTGCACGCCGACCTGCCACAACATGGCCTGCGTCGCGAGACCGACTTGCGAGAATAATCGCTCAGAGCCACATCCCGGAAAGTAGAACACGGCTTCTGAATCTACCGTGGTCGCCTTCGGGTTACGAATAATCGGCACGAACTGATTATCTTCAATGTCGAGCAAGGCGCGCGCAGTTTTATTCGGCAGCTTGCCTGGCATTTTTTTATTAACGAAGTGAATGACTTGCTCACGCACCGCAGGTTTGCCAACGGTTGCGGGCGGCGCCTTGGTCTGCCGGGTGGCGAAGTTCTTCAAGAAATCATGCGCAAAACGCTGCGCCTTGTAACCCCAGCCAATCATCAGCTGCCGTGTCGCGTTGATGGTGGAAGGATCGGTCGCATTCAGGAAAAACATGGCGGCGCGCTTACCGGGGTTGAAGGATCGCTGACCCATTTTGCGCAGCAGGTTGCGCATGTTCATCGAGACGTCGCCAAAATCAATATCCACCGGGCAGGGGTTGGCGCACTTGTGACATACCGTGCAGTGGTCGCCCACGTCTTCGAATTCTTCCCAATGCCGAATCGATATACCGCGCCGTGTTTGCTCTTCGTATAAAAAAGCCTCGACTAGCAATGATGTAGCGAGAATTTTATTGCGCGGTGAGTACAGCAAGTTGGCGCGCGGCACATGGGTGGCGCAGACTGGCTTGCACTTGCCACAGCGCAGGCAGTCTTTCACGCTATTGGCAATCGCACCCAGATCGCTCTGCTGCAAAATCAAAGACTCATGCCCCATCAAGCCGAATGAGGGCGTGTAGGCATTGCGCAAATCAGCGCTATCGAGCAGCTTGCCTTTGTTGAACCGACCTTCCGGATCTATCCGTTGTTTGTAATCACGAAATGCTGCAATCTCATCATTCGTCAAAAATTCAAGCTTGGTAATGCCGATGCCATGCTCGCCGGAGATAACACCATCAAGCGAGCGCGCCAGCGCCATGATGCGCTCAACCGCAGCATGCGCATCTTTCAGCATTTGGTAGTCGTCCGAGTTGACCGGCAAATTCGTGTGTACGTTGCCATCACCGGCGTGCATATGAAGCGCAACGAACACACGACCACGCAGCACACGCTGATGTATCGCGCTGCATTTATCCAATATGGGTTTGAATGCAGCACCGCCAAAAATTTGGCGGAGCGGCGAGCGTAGCTCTTGTTTCCACGAAACGCGCACGCTTCGGTCTTGGACGACCTCGAACACGGTTACGCTTGGGTCCGCTGCGATACGTGCATCAATCACCGGTAGCAGCGCCTCCAGACCAAACTCGCGCCAACCGCTTTGTACCTGTTGTAGCGGCTGGTCGAGACTACGCAACAACCAGGACCAGCGCATCTGTACTCGCGACAGCAACTCGACTGCTTCGCCGACACGATCTTCCAATAATTCAGCGGGTGGTATCTCGATACCTTCGGCATCATCATGTTTACCGAGTGGCAGCTGGCCCTTGGTGAAAAACGTCTGCAACTGACCAATGAGCTTTAACTTATTGGTGATCGAGAGTTCGATATTGATGCGCTCGATACCATCGGTGTACTCACCCATGCGATCGAGTGGTATCACGACGTCTTCATTGATCTTGAAGGCGTTGGTATGTCGCGCAATCGCGGCTGTGCGCGCACGATCAACCCAGAATTTCTTGCGCGACTCCGGACTGACCGCCACAAAACCTTCACCCACACGCGTGTTGGCGAGCCGAATCACTTCCGAGGCGGCTCGTGCGACCGCGTCTTCATCATCGCCGACGATATCGCCGAACAAGGCCATCTTCGGTAGTACGCCGCGCTTGGATTTGGTCGCATAGCCAACGGCGCGCAGGTAGCGCTCGTCGAGATGCTCAAGGCCGGCGAGGATGGCGCCGCCTTTTTGTGTCTCTGCATCAAGGTATTGTTTGATGTCGACAATCGATGGAATGGCATCGCGCGCCTGACCGAAGAATTCAAGGCAGACGGTGCGCGTGTACTTCGGCATCTTGTGCAGAATCCAGCGTGCCGAAGTGATCAACCCATCGGTGCCCTCTTTCTGCACACCGGGCAGGCCAGCGAGGAATTTATCGGTAACATCCTTGCCCAGACCTTCCTTGCGGAAGCGGCGGCCTTCGATCTCGAGCACCTCGGTACGAAACGGCTCGTTCTTGCGTCCGCGCTCGGCAGGATGGGTCCACGCCAGCTTGAAGCGCACCAGTGGCGCGTCATGAATCTTGCCGAGGTTGTGATCCAGCCGCGTCACCTCCAGCCAATCACCATTCGGATCTACCATAAGCCAGCTGGCCAGATTATCGAGCGCGGTGCCCCACAACACCGCCTTCTTGCCACCGGCATTCATGGCGATGTTGCCGCCGATGCAGGAAGCTTCCGCGGATGTGGGATCGACCGCAAACACGAAGCCTGCTTTTTCGGCAGCATCCGAAACACGCTTGGTGACCACACCCGCACCCGAGACGATCGTGGCGTAGCCGCGATCGACACCAGGCAGCTGCATCATCTCGACCTCGCCCAGGTCTTCCAGTTTTTCGGTGTTGATGACAGCCGACATCGGCGTCAGCGGTATTGCGCCGCCGGTGTAACCGGTGCCGCCGCCTCGGGGGATGATGGTTAAACCAAGCTCGATGCAGGCTTTGACCAGGCCGGCCATTTCCTCTTCGGCGTCCGGCGTGAGTACAACAAACGGATACTCAACACGCCAGTCGGTGGCGTCGGTGACGTGCGACACGCGCGACATGCCGTCAAACTTGATGTTGTCGGCAGCAGTGTAGCGACCGAGTACCTTGCGCGCGCGTCGGCGTAGCTCACGCGTGCGGGCGAAGTCGGCAGCGAAATCTTTTACGGCTTGCCGCGCCAGCTCGACCAGGGTGGCGACATGTTGCTTGCGTTGTTTGATTTCTGGTTCGATGGTGTGGTCATCTTCCGCCACCATGCGACGGCGATCTACTTCGTTCAAGCGGTGATACAGCGCATCAATCAGCGCCTCGCGACGCGACGGGTTGTCGAGCAGATCATCTTGCAGATACGGGTTGCGCTGTACCACCCAGATATCGCCGAGTACTTCGTACAGCATGCGTGCCGAGCGCCCTGTTTGACGCAGGCTGCGAAGCTGAGAGATCAGGTCCCAGGCCGAATCGCCCAGCAGACGGATGACGATCTCGCGATCGGAGAATGAGGTGTAGTTGTAGGGAATCTCGCGTAAACGCGCCTGCTCAGTCTCTTGCACCGGGTCGGATAGTACGGCTGGGAGTTGCAAGGGAGCGTTCATGATGCGGCAGCGAGCGAATGATGCAAAGTTGTCATTCTAGCCCAGTGCCCTGCACAAAAAGGTGGCTTAGCCCTTTGTTTTGTTACGGATTTGGGTCTTGTTACGCCCTCAGCAGGATTGTCTGCCAGAAGCTGTCGGGCACCCACAGCAAAAAGCTGGTGATCGTGAGGTAGCGCAGCAGTTTGCCGACGGCCATCCATAGCACGCAGGGCCAGAACGGCATGGCCAGCCATCCGGCCAGCGCACATAGCGGATCACCAATCACCGGCAACCAGGAGAGCAGCAAGGTCTTGGGGCCGAATCGCTGTAACCAGCTCAGCCAGCGGGTCTCGCGCTCGCGCGTGAAGGCACGCTTGGCGCCCCTGCCCATGGCGTAATTGATGACGCCACCCAGCGAGTTGCCAACCGTGGCGACGACCAGCGCAGTCCAGAACACGTCAGGGTTGGCTTTGACCAGCGCAAATAGCGCCGGCTCCGAACCCATCGGCAACAGCGTGGCCGATAACAGACAAACGATAAACAGCGCCGGCAGACCGACAGCCGGTAAGGCGAGTGTGGCGAGCAGCGCGCTTAACTGTGATTCCAGCATCAGAGAAAAAACCTGCGTAAGAAGCGCAAAAGGCGTCCTTTATAATCCGTGGCTATGACGACCAGCTATCTGAAAAAAATTCTCACTTCGCGCGTTTATGATCTTGCGGAGGAAACACCGCTTGAGGTTGCGCCCGTGCTGTCCGAGCGTACCGGCAATCTCATCTATCTGAAGCGCGAAGACATGCAAAGCGTGTTCAGCTTCAAGCTGCGCGGAGCGTACAACAAGATGGCGCAATTGACACCCGCGCAATTGAAACGCGGTGTGATTTGCGCATCAGCCGGAAATCATGCGCAAGGCGTGGCCTTATCTGCCAAGACCCTTGGCTGCCGCGCCGTGATTGTGATGCCTACCACCACACCAGCGCTGAAGGTGGAAGCGGTGCGCGCACGCGGTGGCGAAGTGGTGTTGTCGGGTGAGTCGTACTCAGATGCGTATCAGCACGCACTTCATCTCGAGAAAAAAGAAAAACTGACCTTTGTCCATCCGTTTGATGATCCGGATGTGATCGCCGGCCAGGGCACGATCGCGATGGAAATTTTGCGGCAGCACGCCGGCCCGATTCATGCCGTGTTTGTGGCGATTGGTGGTGGCGGACTAATCGGCGGTATAGGTGCTTACATCAAAGCGGTACGTCCGGACATCAAGGTGATTGGCGTACAAACGACCGACTCTGATGCGATGGCGCGCTCACTTAAAGCCGGTCGACGCGTGGTGTTGAATGATGTTGGCTTGTTCTCGGATGGCACTGCGGTAAAGCAAGTGGGCGAAGAAACCTTCCGGCTTGCGAAGCAAGTGGTGGACGAGGTTTTACTGGTCGATACGGACGCCGTTTGTAGTGCCATTAAAGACGTGTTTACCGACACGCGCAGCATTCTCGAACCAGCCGGTGCGCTCGCAGTCGCAGGCGCTAAAGCCTATGCCGCGCGCGCGGCCAAGGCACGTCAGCCGCTGCGTGATCAAACCCTGGTAGCGATTGCCTGTGGCGCCAATATGAACTTCGACCGCTTACGCTTCGTCGCCGAGCGTGCCGAAGTAGGTGAGGCGCATGAAGCGGTGTTTGCAGTGACGATTCCGGAGGAGCGCGGCAGCTTCAAGCGTTTCTGCGAGTTAGTCGGTGCGCGCTCAGTCACTGAATTTAATTACCGCATCAGCGATGAAAAAGAAGCCCATGTATTCGTTGGCTTGCAGGTAGCCGATCGTGATGAACCAGAGAAGATCTGCAAGCTGTTCAAGAAGCAAGGCTTTAAAACCATCGACCTGTCACACGATGAACTAGCGAAGCTGCATATTCGTCATCTGGTGGGCGGCAAGAGTACGCTGGCACGCGATGAAATTTTGTACCGCTTTGAATTCCCCGAGCGGCCTGGTGCCTTGATGTGCTTCTTGAACAGCATGGCACCGAACTGGAATATCAGTCTGTTTCATTACCGCAGCCAGGGCGGCGACGTGGGCAGAGTGCTGGTAGGACTGCAGGTACCTAAACGTGAGATGAAAGACTTCCGCGCGTTTTTATCGACGCTAGGGTACAGAGCATGGGATGAAAGTGACAACCCTGCCTATAAATTGTTTTTATAAGCTGCAATCGTTTCCATCGTCATCCCATGAATGACACTTCCACGCCCGCTGATTCGCCGCTCGGCAAGCTAAGTGTGTATGGCGACAGCTATGATCCAAGCTTGCTGTTCTCCATGCCGCGCGCAGAAAAACGCGCCGAGCTTGGCCTGAGCGGCACGCTACCTTTTTTTGGGATGGATGTCTGGAATGCCTATGAGCTTTCCTGGCTCAATCAGCGCGGCAAGCCACAAGTGGCGATTGCAAGCTTGCTGGTGCCCGCTGAGACGCCGAACATGGTGGAGTCGAAGTCGGTGAAGTTGTATCTGAATTCATTGAATCAGACACGCATCGATAGCCAAGAGGCTTTAGTTGAATTACTGCAGACTGATTTATCTGCAGCCGTCGGTGCAGAAATTCATATCAGGCTAGTGTCATCAAAAGACTTCGGTAAACAAGTGATGGGGGAGTTCGATGGACTGTTGCTCGACCGCTTGGATATTGCGGTTGATCGCTATGAACCTGACCCGAGCTTATTGCGCGCTGCCACTGAACAATCTCCGGTCGAGGAGACCTTGGTTTCGCATCTGTTGCGATCAAACTGCCCCGTCACCAATCAACCCGACTGGGCCAGCATACAAATTCGTTATTCCGGGCCTGCGATCGATCAGGAAGGCTTGTTGAAGTACCTGATCGGATTTCGCCAACATCAAGAGTTTCATGAGCACTGCGTGGAGCGTGTGTTCATGGATATTCAACGGCAGTGCCAGCCCAGCAAGTTGATGGTGAGCGCGCGCTACACACGCCGTGGCGGTATTGACATCAACCCGTGGCGCGCGAATTTCCCGCTATCCGGAATGCCGTCCAATGCCCGCCACGCGCGGCAGTAGCATTTTCAATGGCATGCGAAAGGCACACAGGCAAAGTGGTCAAAACGCATTGCTATTGCCCGGCGAGAGGTATAGATTTAGCGCCCGAACACCTTATCGTGAGATAAATTCCATCGCCACTTGCGAAACCCGGCCGGCTGTTTTTCCGGGTTCATGAGCGGCCACCGAATTTGACTCGCGGCGTCCGGGAAAGCTCCTATAATGCCGAGCCCGGGCTTTATTGTGCAACGCATCATGACCCATTTCAGTCATATTCTCCCCGCTGAAAATGTTGTGCTCGATCTGGAGTGCTCCAGCAAGAAGCGGGCATTCGAGCAGGCTGGCCTGATCTTCGAAAACAACTGCGGGATCGCGCGCTCAATCGTCTCTGATAACTTGTTTGCGCGTGAACGGCTGGGCTCGACCGGCCTCGGCCACGGCGTGGCAGTACCGCATGGACGCATCCGCGGCCTCAAGGCGCCACTGGCTGCATTTGTGCGCTTGTCCGAACCTATTCCCTTTGAGTCGCCCGACGGCGAACCGGTGCGGCTACTGATTTTTCTGCTGATTCCCGATAACGTCACGCAGCAGCACCTGGAAATTTTGTCGGAGATCGCAGAGATGTTCTCGGACCGGGCGTTCCGCGTGTCGATGGCAGAAGATCTCGATGCCAACCTACTGCATCAGCGGCTAGTGAGCTGGCAGCCTCCGGAGCGCAGCGCCGCCTGACCATGCCAGCTAATACGCCGCTGCCGATACAAGAACTCTTTGACGACAACCAAACATCGCTCAGGCTCGCTTGGCTAGCCGGAAAATCTGGCTGCGAGCGCGTCATTCACGGCGACGCTGCCTCGGCGGCTGATCAGGTTGGGCACTTGAACCTGATTCACCCGGGGCGAATTCAAGTCTTTGGTCATCAGGAATACGACTACTTGCAGCGATTGTCTGAGAGTAGTCTGGCATTTCAAACGCGCGAGTTGCTGGCGGGCGTGCCACCCGCACTGATTATTGCGCAGGCGCTCGAGCCGCATCCATACATCCTGAAAGCCTGCGACGAGAATCGCATTCCGCTGCTCACCACGCCGCTACCGGCGGCGCAGGTGATTGATTTTCTGCGTGTGTATTTGTCCAAGAAACTGGCGGCGCGCGTCACAATGCACGGCGTGTTCATGGATGTGCTGGGCGTTGGTGTGCTAATCACGGGCGAATCCGGGCTCGGCAAGAGTGAATTAGGTCTGGAACTCATCTCGCGTAACCATGGCCTGGTAGCAGACGATGCAGTGGAGTTTGCACGCATCGCGCCGAATATGATTGAAGGCCGCTGCCCACCACTACTGCAAAATTTGCTCGAGGTACGCGGACTTGGTCTGCTGGATATTCGAGCGATCTTCGGCGAGACGGCGGTAAGACGCAAGATGCGCTTGAAGCTGATCGTGCATCTGGTCAGGCGCAAAACACTGGAAGAAAACTACGAACGACTTCCGGTTGATCAGCATACCGAAGAGGTACTCGGGCTTCCTATCCGCAAAGTGATTATTCCGGTGGAAGCGGGCCGTAACATTGCGGTGCTGCTGGAAGCTGCGGTGCGCAATCATATTCTTCAAATTCGCGGTATCAATACGCTGGCAAACTTCATGGAGCGGCAGCAACGCGCCATGGGCGACGAGTAACACGCGCCCGCGTCAAGTGCTTTCCGCTATGATGCGCTGATGCGCATCATTCTTCTCACAGGTATCTCTGGCTCCGGCAAATCGGTCGGTCTAAACGCGCTGGAAGATGCTGGTTACTTCTGCGTTGACAATCTCCCACCGTCGCTGCTGCGGGCGTTGGTTGAGACACGGGTTACAGACGGTGCGCAAAAACTGGCGATTGCGGTGGATGCGCGCAGCGCCTCGTCACTGGTCGAGCTGCCCGAGACGATCCACTGGATGAAGTCGGCCGGCCACGCAGTGGACGTGATTTTTCTGACTGCAAAAACGGAATCGTTAATTAATCGGTTTTCCGAAACACGGCGTAGTCACCCGCTCTCGCACCGCATCGCGCCTGATGCGTCGCAATCATCATTGCCAACGTTGATCGAATGCATACGACAAGAGCGTGAGGTACTGTCGGCGATCGAAGGGCTGGGTCATCAAATTGATACCTCGGGCCTGACGGCGAATCAGCTGCGTGGCTGGATTAAAGATCTGATACAGAGCGGTCAAAACGCGCCGCTGTCGTTGCTATTCGAATCATTCGCTTTTAAGTACGGTGTGCCGCTCGATGCGGACTTGGTATTCGACGTGCGGGTCGTGCCTAATCCGTATTACGATAAGCAGCTGCGTCCGCTCACGGGTAAAGATCAGGCAGTGATTGAATTCTTGAAGGCGCAACCGGAGGGCGTGCAGCTGCTGAAGGATATCCGCGCTTTCGTCGAAAAATGGTTACCTGCTTTCGAGCGCGATAATCGCAGCTACCTGACAGTTGCTATCGGGTGCACCGGGGGTCAGCACCGCTCGGTATTTTTTGTCGAGCAGCTCGCCGAGCTGTTTCGCGCTCGAGCGCGGGTGCTGGTTCGGCATCGCGAGCTGGACTGAACACCAAGATCACGATCATGAGCCTGCCTGAGTGGATCCCGATATTCCCGCTGAATACCGTGCTGTTCCCGCGCGGCGTGCTGCCGCTGCGTGTTTTCGAGACGCGTTACGTTGATATGGTGCGTGCGTGCATGAAAAGCGGTGCCCCATTTGGGGTTGTCGCAATTCGCGCGGGTGATGAAGTTGGCAATGCGGCCGAGCCTTATGATGTCGGCACGCTGGCGCATATCATCGCTTGCGATGTCGAAGATCTTGGCGTGATGCTGCTGCATACCCAAGGCGGCGAGCGCTTCCGCATCTTGGAGAAACGTACCCAGCGCAATCAATTAATCGAGGCCCGAATCTCGACCTTGCCAGTGGATGAACCTGGTGACACTGGCGAGTCTTTATCCGTTTGCGCAAAAGTGCTGCAAGTAGTCATCGATGAGCTACACCGACGCGCCGGCGAGTTACCCGACGCAGATTTTATTAACCCCTTCACTGAGCCGCATGCGCTCGACAGCCCGACGTGGGTCGCTAATCGTTGGAGCGAGATGCTACCTATCACACTCGAACACAAGCAGGAATTACTTGAACTTACTGATGCAGGTTTACGCTTGCAGCGGGTCGAGCGCTATCTGCAAGAAAACGGCGTTCTGTAATTAACTACCGCTTCAGCCTTGAAGCAGCTTGCGTACAGGCGCTGGCAGTGCGGCACTTTCCAATGCGGTGATAGCGCGCCAGTGATAGCTGTCTTGTGCCGCGAGCCAATGTCGACGTGCGAGTGTGATTCTCAGGGGCGTGACCCGCAAACGAAAATGGGTAAATGCATGCACGAAGTCTGGCAACACGCTTAGCTGCGCAATCTCGCCCATATCGGCCAGAACCGTACGCGCCTCCGCAAACCAATCGGCCGCCTCGGGATTACCGCCCAGACGCTCAAGCTCAGGGAGTGATTGCAAGCCACCCCAAATCCCTATGGGCGGGCGCTGCTCCAAGAGTAGTTCGCCCTCATACGTCACCCACAACATCACGCTGCGTTTTTCGGGTGTGATTTTTTTGGTTCGCCGCATCGGTAATTCAGCCGTGCGAAGGGTTGCATGCGCAATGCAGCGCGCCTGCATCGGACAAGCGTCACAGCGCGGCTTGGTTCGCGTACACACAGTCGCGCCGAGATCCATCAGCCCTTGGGTGTAGGCCTCGATATCGCGCTCTGGTAGCAAGCCGGCGGCGAGTTGCCATAACTGTCGCTCAACGGCTTGGCTTCCCGGAAAGCCCTCGACGCCGAATACTCTGCACAGCACGCGTTTGACATTGCCATCCAGAATAGCGGCGCGGGTGCCGTAAGCAAACGCGGTAATCGCAGCAGCGGTTGATGGGCCAATCCCCGGCAGTGCCGCGAGTGATTTGACATCGTCAGGAAAAATGCCCCGGTGTTGTCGCGCGATGACTTGCGCGCAGCGATGCAGATTACGCGCGCGGGTGTAATAGCCAAGGCCGGCCCATAACGACATCACCTGACCGACCGGCGCAGCAGCCAGCGTTTTTACAGTGGGAAATTGCTGCAGGAAACGGTGATAGTAAGGAATGACGGTGCTCACCTGCGTCTGCTGCAGCATGATCTCTGATAGCCAGATACGGTAGGCATCTCGGGTCTGCTGCCACGGCAACTGGTGCCGGCCATGCTGCTTTTGCCAATGAATTAAACTCGCTGAAAAAGTAGCATCATGCGACGTTATAGATTGATCAACGACGCGCTTCATCGCTGGCAATGTCCGCAATAAAACGTCGATCGCTGCCCTTGCACGATGCGTCGAACCGGCGCGCTGCATTGCAGGCACGGTTCGCCCTCTCGGTCGTACACCGCGTAGCTTTGCTGAAAGTACCCCGGCACGCCATCAGCACCGATGAAATCACGCAGTGTGCTGCCGCCCTGCTCAATAGCAGCCGCCAGCACGCGCTGTATCGCCAAAGCGAGCCGCTCATAGCGAGCACGCGACACGCGCCGCGCGGCAGTATTGGGATGAATACGCGCTTCGAACAAACTCTCGCAGGCGTAGATGTTGCCGACACCCACCACGATATCGCCGGCGAGGAGTACCTGCTTGATAGCTGCCTGACGCGAGCGCGTTGATTGGAACAGCAGCTGCGCCAAATCGGTATGCGTAAGCGGCTCAACCCCCAACTTGCGCAGTAACACGTGCTGCTCGATATCGCCCTGTTCGTCGGCATGCCACAGCACGGCGCCAAACCGTCGCGGGTCGGTGAATCGCACCAGATGGTCACCGAGTTGCAGATCGATATGGTCGTGCTTTTTCGGTGGCACATGCGTCGGCAGCACCCGTAAGTGGCCCGACATACCAAGGTGAATAATCAGCGTGCCATGATCAAACCGCAGCAGCAGATATTTTCCGCGCCGACCGGTAGAGCGTACGATTTGATTCAACAGCAATGACCGCAGATTGTCGGGAAATGGCCAGCGCAAGCCGGCTCGACGCAGCACTACATCGGTGACCCGCTGGCCTTCGACAGACGGGGCAATGCCGCGCCGGGTAACCTCAACCTCGGGCAGCTCAGGCATGGGAATAGGTGAGCGTCATTCAGATTCGATGTGCATAAGCGGCGAGCGGTAGGTGTGTCGTAAAATCGGCCGCTGACACCTTTCGATGGCGCTCCGCGCCGCACGGGATTCCCTTGAAACTATTTAGCGTCATTCTAACGCTGAGCGCCGTACTGGCTGCTGCAGTGCATTTGCCATCCGCTAGCGCCGAGCAAACCGGTGGCGGCGATTCGCTGCCGAATATTGCGGTGACCGAGCAGCTGATTCAAAAATATCTGTCTGCAGAGCTCGCCTTCCAGCGCGGTGAACGCTTTGCGGCTTACTCCAGCATGATGTCGTTAGCGCGCTCGCTGCGCGATCCCCGGCTTGCGCGGCGCGCGCTGGAATTTGCCGTAGCAGGTTCGCTGGGCGCCGAGGCGCTCAAGGCAGCGCGACTGTGGCGCGAGATATCACCGCAATCCGATGAGGCAGCACAGGCTGTGGTCGGGTTGTTGATCTCGAGTGGGCGCATCGATGAAGCGAAAGCCGCGCTGGCGCAGCAGCTCGCCAGCAGTGGTGCGGCGGCGTTGCCGAATTCGATTGCATTACTGCAGCGGCAGCTTGCGCGCATTCAGGATCGCAGCCGCGCCTATACGCTACTGCGTGAGCTGCTCGAGCCTTATGGCGACGTGCTCGACGCTCGGCTCACGCTGGCGCAAGCGGCGATGGTGGCAGGTGACCGCGCGACCGCGCTACGCGAAGCGCGCGCGGCGCTGGCTAAACACCCCAGCGCCGATCTGGCGGCTTTAGTGTTAGCGCAGATTATTGAAGACCGCGCCGAAGCTACCGAGTCACTGGCCAGCTTTGTAAAGAAAAATCCCAAGTCGCGAGACGCGCGCTTGGCCTATGCGCGTGCGCTGATCGAGCAAAACAACATTCCCGAGGCCAAAGCACAATTTGCGCAGCTGCTGACCCATTACCCGGATGACCGCACTACCTTGTACGCGCTGGGGTTGATGGCAGCGCAAGCCGGCGATATGCGCGAGGCAGAAAACTACCTGAGCAAATACATCGAAGCGCTGAACGAAGAACCCGATCGCGAGCGTGACTCGACCCAAGCCCTGATGGTGCTAGCGCAGATTGCTGAAGACAAAAACGATACCGCTGGCGCATTAAAGTGGCTGGAAAAAATAGAACCCGATAACCAGGGCAGCTACCTAAGCGCGGTTCTGCGCCGGGCGATGCTGCTATCAAAATCCAAAGATCCGGAGGCCGCACGTGCACTGCTTCGGCAAGCAGAGGTTCGTAATGACGATGAGCGCGCCAAACTGATCGTTGGCGAGGCACAGTTGTTGCGCGACGCAGGACAACTCGATGAAGCATTGCGCTTGGTGGCCGATGCGCTGGAATCCTTCAAGAACAATATCGATCTGCTGTATGAGCACGCTATGCTGGCCGAGCGCGCCAAGCAATTTGACCTGATGGAGCGCGAGCTACGACAACTGATACAAATCGCGCCCGATAACCAGCATGCTTATAACGCCTTGGGTTACTCGCTGGCTGATCGAAATGTACGTGTGCAAGAAGCTTTCGAGTTAATCAGCAAGGCGAATCAGCTAGCGCCAGACGATCCGTATATTTTGGATAGCTTGGGCTGGGCCGAGTTTCGGCTCGGACGCCTTGAGCAAGCACTGAAAACATTGCAGCGTGCGCACGGTATCAAGCCAGACGCGGAAATCGCTGCGCATTTAGGTGAAGTCATGTGGAAGCTCGGCCGCGAAGACGAAGCCAAAACGGTGTGGCGTAGCGCCAATGAGAAAGACTCAAAAAACGAGACGCTGAAGTCAACGCTTCAGCGACTGAATATCAAGTTTTAGTGCATGCAGCGTCGCACCTTCTTGCTGGGCTTGCTGTGGTTAGGTGCGTGCTCAACCACAGCGCCTTTGCCGTCCGGCTCGCGGCGGTACCGTAGCGATGTGCGGCTTTCAGGCCGACTCTCGGTCAGCTACCAGGTAGCGGGTAAGCCGCAATCTTTGCAAGGCAAGTTCGATTGGCTACAGCGCGGCGAGCAAATCGACATCGAGCTGCTCTCACCGCTTGGCCAAACCATGGCACGCATCGCGATCACACCGACCCGCGCGCGGCTGGAGCAGTCCAATGGTGAGGTTAGCGAGGCGAGCAGTATTGATCAGCTTACCGAGCAACACCTGGGCTGGGCACTACCGGTTGAAGGCATGCGCTATTGGCTGCAAGGTTTTATGCGCGACGCTCAGCGGCAGTTGATTACCATCACCCCTGAACAAACCGGTACCCTGCGCAGCGATGGTTGGCGGCTGCGCTATGTCAGTTGGCAAGCCGATGAGACCGCCGCAACACCCAAACGCATTGACTTCGCGCGTGATTCAGCAGCCAGCGGGCTTGCGCTGAAAGTGGTGATCGACCGCTGGCAGGAGGCGGAGTAGATCGTGGCGCGCCAACTGATCGACTGCGCAGCGCCCGCCAAGCTGAATCTGTTTTTGCACGTGGTTGGCCGCCGCGCCGATGGCTATCACTTGCTGCAGTCGGTATTTCAGCTGATCGATCTGCACGATACCTTGCATTTTCGCCTGCGTGAGGATCTAGCGATTGTGCGCAGCACCGAGATCGATGGGGTCGCGGCAGAGCAAGACCTCAGCGTACGGGCCGCCCGCTTGCTGCAATCCAAGGCGCAGGCGCGCGGGATCGACGTGGCCGGGGTCGAGATCGCGACCGAAAAGCGCCTGCCCATGGGCGGTGGCATTGGCGGCGGCTCTTCCAACGCCGCCACCACGCTGATCGCATTGAATCATTTGTGGGGCATTGGCTTGTCGCGCACGGATCTGATGCGGCTTGGGCTGGCGCTTGGCGCCGACGTGCCGTTCTTTCTGGGCGGCGGCAATGCGTTCGTCGAGGGCATTGGCGAGCGGCTAACGCCGGTGCAGACCGCGCCCAGCTGGTTTGTGCTGATACATCCTGGCGTGAGCGTGCCGACGCCGTTGATCTTCCAATCCCCCGAATTGACACGCGACAGCAAAGTCGTGAAAATAGCGGACTTTTCGGACCGGCTTCCTGGGTTCGGAAGAAACGACTTGCAGGCAGTAGCCGCCCGCGCTTTCCCCCCGGTTGCAGACGCTTTGGATTGGCTGTCGCACCGTGCCGATGCGCGGATGACAGGCTCAGGCGCTGGTGTTTTTGCCAGTTTTGCATCGGAATCCGATGCCGCCGCAACGCTGCAACAGGTGCCCGCGCAGTGGCGCGCTTGGAAGGCAAAGGCGCTGGCCGAGCACCCAATGGCGCACTTGCTCCCGTCGTGAACAAGAATTCGTCTGGCCGCATGGTCAAACAAACGGTTGTGTAGGGGAATAGCCAAGTTGGTTAAGGCACCGGATTTTGATTCCGGCATTCCAAGGTTCGAATCCTTGTTCCCCTGCCAGATTTAAATCACCTTGGAATCATGGTCCACGAGAACCTGATGGTGTTTACCGGGACAGCCACCCCGGAACTTGCAGCAGGCGTCGCGGCTGAGCTCGGCATTCCACTTGGTAAAGCGGTGGTGAACCGGTTCTCGGATGGCGAGATCATGGTCGAGATTAACGAAAACGTCCGCGGTAAAGACGTCTTCGTGTTGCAGTCCACCTGCGCGCCCACCAATGATCACCTGATGGAGATCATGCTGATGGTCGATGCGCTCAAGCGCTCCTCCGCTGGCCGCATCACTGCCGTCGTGCCGTACTACGGCTACTCGCGGCAAGACCGCCGGCCGCGCTCGGCGCGTGTGGCGATCTCGGCCAAGGTGGTGGCCAACATGCTGCAGGATGTAGGCGTTGAGCGCATCTTGATCATGGATTTGCACGCCGACCAGATTCAGGGGTTTTTCGATATCCCCGTCGATAACGTGTACGCGTCGCCGGTGCTGCTGGCCGATTTAGTCGAGAAGCGGTACGAGGATTTATTGGTAGTGTCGCCAGATGTCGGCGGTGTCGTGCGTGCGCGGGCACTGGCCAAGAAGCTGGGCTGTGACCTCGCCATCATTGACAAACGGCGCCCGAAGGCGAATGTGTCTGAGGTGATGCACATCATCGGCGAGGTTGAGGGGCGCAACTGCGTGATCATGGATGACATGGTTGATACCGCAGGTACCTTGGCCAAAGCGGCTGAAGTGCTGAAGGAGCGCGGCGCGAAGAAGGTAGTGGCGTATTGCACGCACCCTGTGCTGTCTGGCACCGCGGTGCAGCGCATCGATCACTCGCCGCTCGATGAGCTGGTGGTGGTCAACACCATTCCGCTTAGCCCGCAAGCAGGCGCCTGCAGCAAGATTCGCCAAGTGTCGTGTGCGCCGCTGCTGGCGGAGACGATACGCCGCATCAGCCGTGGCGATTCTGTGCTGTCATTGTTCGCCGAGGATGAATCGGCGGGCTGAAAAGTAAAACGCATCGTATGCGGAACGTTGGCTAGCCAGCGTTTCAAATCTGTCCTCTGGTCGCGGGGGACATTCAATCAGGGCATAAGCCCGTTTTAGGAGTCAACATGGAAGTTATTGCATTCCCAAGGTCGGAGCAGGGGTCCGGAGCGAGCCGCCGCCTGCGTCGTGCCGGGCAAACGCCAGGCATTATTTATGGTGGTACGGCCGAGCCGGTCAACATCGCACTTGACCACAACGCGCTGTTCCATGCGCTGAAAAAAGAGTCTTTTCACTCTTCCGTGCTGGATATGAAAGTCGGCGACAAGGCAGAGAAAGTCTTGCTGCGCGATTTTCAGATGCACGCATTCAAGCCACTGGTGATGCATGTGGATTTTCAGCGGGTCGATCCCAACCAGAAAATCCATGTCAAGGTGCCGCTGCATTTTGTTAATGCCGAGGTGTCTCCTGCGGTCAAACTGTCAGGTGGCATCATCAGCCACGTGCTGAACGAATTGGACGTGAGTTGCCTGCCGAAAGATTTGCCGGCATTCATTGAGGTGGATCTGTCGGGCATGACTGAGGGCACTTCCTTCCACGTCGCAGATTTGAAACTCCCTGCGGGCGTCACTGCGGTGCACGCGAAAGACAACCCAACCATCGCAACTGCCTCGGTGCCGCGTGGCGCGAAGGCTGCTGACGACGGTGGAGAAGCGAATAAGTAAGTACTGGTCGAGCGATGTCTCATCGCCTTCCTTGGAGAGTCTTCCTTAAAGAGCCTTCTTTAAAGAGCCTTCCTTAAAGAGCCCACCGAAAAGCCCGTCAACCCGACGGGCTTTTTTATCGCTAGTGGTTTGCGATAATCCGGCGTCCACCACCACCAGCAGCGCATGACTACAACTCCGATACGGCTCATCGCCGGACTTGGCAATCCGGGTAACGAGTACGCAGCTACACGCCATAACGCTGGTTTTTGGCTGGTGGATCAGCTTGCGCGTGGCGCGCTGCGATCCGAGTCGCGCTTCCACGGTTTGGTTGGCAAAGTACCCATGGGTGGTCGTGATATATGGTTGCTGGAACCCCAAACCTTCATGAACCGTTCGGGCCAAGCGGTTGCTGCGCTCGCGAGGTTTTACCGGATTCTGCCGAGCGAGATTCTAGTCGTGCACGACGAATTAGATCTTCCGCCTGGAACCGCAAAACTTAAAATCGGCGGCTCAGCCGGTGGCCATAATGGCTTGAAAGACATCAGCGCGGCGCTCGGCACGCAAGACTACTGGCGCCTGCGCATTGGGATTGGGCACCCTCGCTCATTGAACCTGCAGCAGCCCGTTATCGACTTTGTTTTACACCGCCCGCGCGCCGATGAGCAGGCGCCGATTGATCGCGCCATTGAAAAATGCCTCGACATCCTCCCGCTACTCTGCGAAGGCAAAACCGAGCAGGCCATGCACATACTGCATACCCCGGTAATCCCCCCTACCTAAGATTTATCGATCGTACGCCGCGCCCACTTCAGTTGGCAGGTATTTTTTAAACAAAGATCAATAAGGCAAAAGCCGCGCGATGAAAAAATGCCGGTTCAGGCGACCTTCATCTTTCGCGTAGCCGATTACCGCAGCGGATTAATCAATGACAGCACAGTACGCGGTGTTTCCTTAAATTAATTTGTCCGGATAAAGATCAGCAGATTGATGAAAACAGATTATCAGCATCAAATCAGCATCAATTAATATCTTTTTGCTAATAATTTGTTTACAATCCGCCGGCCGGTGATGGCTTTCATTTGGCGAGGCCGCTCACCTTCAAAAACCCTTTTTGACCGAGGAATTTCATGACGACCTACAAAGAACTTCAAGGCCAGATCGAAAAACTGCAGCAGGAGGCAGAGCTGGCGCGCAAGACCGAGTTGACCAATGCCATCAGCGAGATTCTCGCCAAGATGCGCGAATACGGACTCTCGCCGCATGACCTTGGTTTTAGCGGCACCACCAAACGTAAAGCCGTGAAAGCGATCCGCCGACCGGTAGCACCCAAGTACCGAAATAATGCAACTGGCGAAACCTGGAGCGGCCGTGGCAAACCTCCCAAGTGGATGGCAGGTCGCGATAAAAACCAGTTTCTGATCCACAGCGCCTGAAGCGACTTCAGACCAGTGCCTACCCCCGCAAGGGGTAGCGCATGAATCAAACCGCAGCCGCCGCAGGGCGGCTTTTTATTACGGCTTATTCAGAAATGGTTTTTCCTTTTTTCGTGGTCACTGCAGGCGCTCCATGGCGATCGCCGGTTTTTCAATCGCATTTGCTACAGATTCGCCGCGACGATTACCGCTGATGCAACATCATCACTTAGCAGTTAGCGAAATAGTGATTTAAATAAAATCAGGCAATCTGTTCGAAAGCCTTGGGTTTCAATGTACCGCTCTGCATGCGCCAGCCTGATCGGCAGCACCTGATCAACATAGGCTTCTTCCAAAGCCTCCCCTTCCAAACCATGCAGCAAGCGCTGCTCCTCTCGTACCTCAGCTGAAGAAAAATCGAATAAGCCTGGCTTCACCGAAAGTACTTTCTTTCTGACGTCGCTCGGGTAACAACCCACATAGCGCGGCAACTCAGCGCGTGGCCCGACGATAGACAAATCACCTTTCAGCACGGTGACCAGCCAGGGCCAGCGCTCTATCCCAAAACGCCGCATCAGCGCGCCCACACGGGTGGGCTGCTCGCCTTCGCATCCGCTGATAGTTTCCATAGACCCGGGTTCGACCACTGCAGCACGAAACTCGCGCAGCTTCAATAAACGTCCATGACGCCCGACGCGATGGGCACTCACTAACACCGGCCCGCGCGACTCCAGCCAAATCAAGATAGCCGTTAGCGCCGCAAATGGCAGCAGGATAATTATCAGAATAGAGGCGGCCACAACATCAAAAACTCTTTTCACAGCGAGCTCTCACTGGTTGACAAGTGCACCATGATAAACAGCTTCTTGCATGAGCAAGAGCTGTCGACAGCGAGGGTTATAATCGCGCCCTTCTGACGTAGTCTTTGATCGACCAGCGTCCCGGCGCGCCCCGGCAACATAGCGCCAGCGGGCGTAACAGCAAGGAATCCCATGAGTCTTAAATGCGGCATCGTTGGGCTGCCGAATGTCGGCAAGTCCACGCTCTTCAATGCACTGACCAAAGCCGGCATCCCCGCCGAAAACTACCCCTTTTGCACCATTGAGCCGAATGTCGGTATTGTCGAAGTGCCCGACCCGCGTCTCGCGCAGCTTGCCGCCATCGTCAAACCGGAGCGCATCCTCGCAGCGACTGTCGAGTTTGTAGATATTGCCGGCTTGGTTGCAGGCGCCTCCAAAGGCGAGGGCTTGGGTAATCAGTTTCTGGCGCACATACGCGAAACCGATGCGATCGTAAACGTCGTGCGCTGCTTTGAAGATCCGAACGTGGTGCATGTGGCGGGTAAGGTCAGTCCGCTAGACGATATTGCGGTCATACAAACGGAGCTTGCGTTGGCCGATCTGGCGACCGTCGAAAAAACCATACAGCGCGAAGTAAAAAAAGCACGCTCGGGTGATAAAGAAGCCGCTGCCTTGGTCGCCTTGCTCGAGAAAGTTCAAGTACAGCTGAATGAAGCACAGCCGGTGCGCGCGATGACGCTGGATAAAGAGCAACTCGCCCTATTGAAACCGCTGTGTTTGATTACGGCGAAACCAGCGATGTATGTAGCGAATGTTGCGGAGAGTGGTTTTAGCAATAACCCGCTGCTCGATCAACTGACTGCGTACGCAGCGTCGCAAAATGCGCCTATCGTTGCGATCTGTGCGGCAATCGAAGCAGAGATTGCTGATCTGGATGACGCTGATAAAGGCGCCTTCCTTGCAGATTTAGGCATGGAAGAACCTGGGCTCGATCGCCTGATCCGCGCCGCATTCAAACTGCTTGGTCTGCAAACCTATTTCACCGCGGGCGTGAAAGAAGTTCGTGCCTGGACGATTCATCAGGGCGACACCGCACCACAAGCTGCCGGTGTGATTCATACCGATTTCGAGCGTGGCTTCATTCGCGCACAGACTGTTGCGTTTGATGACTACATCGCCTGCAAGGGCGAGACTGGTGCAAAAGAAGCCGGCAAGATGCGCGCCGAGGGCAAGGAGTACGTTGTGAAGGATGGGGATGTGCTGAACTTCTTGTTCAACGTCTAAACATGTTTTCGGATTCCGGTGGATTTCACCGGACTGACAAAACCCCGTTTTGCGTTGTATTGACGGGGTTTTTTGTTCCTTTCTGATCCGCGTTTATCCGCTGCAAGCCAGTTATAAACCGGGTACGATACCGGGTATGGAGTCAAATCCCGGTGCCAAAAAACCGGGTATGGCTCGAACCTCGGAGATATGGCCATGCTGACCGATACCCAATGCCGCACTGCCAAGCCTAAGGACAAGCCCTACAAGCTGTCAGACGGTCAGGGGTTGTATCTGGAAATCAAACCCAACGGGGTGAAAGCGTGGCGTTACCGGTTCGAGTTGCGCGAGGGCGATGTCGCCAAGGAAAGCATCTTTGCCATCGGTGACTACGCCGTTATACCCAGCGGCGAAACTAAGGACGAGGGGCAGGCAAGGCGGGCGGGGCGGCGATTTACCCTGGCCGAGGCGAGGGATGAACGCATCAAGGCGCGGTCGCTAGTCAAGCAGGGAATCAACCCGGTGCACAATCGGCAGCTTGGGCGCATCAAGCAAGAACAGGACAGCGCTACGACCTTCGAGGCCGTGGCGAATGAATGGTTGGCCTTGAAAGATTGGGAAGAAATCACCAAGAAGCGGCGGCTGGACATGCTTACCCGCGTAGTGTTCCCGAAGATTGGATCGCTGCCGGTCAAGAGCATTACCCCGGCGCACATTCTGGATGTGCTAAACACATCGGCAAAGAAGAACGGCTTGACCGTTGCGGCGGAAGCCAAGCGCACAATGTCTGGGGTCTTTGAATTGGCGGTATCCACTCTGCGGGCAGAGGCCGACCCGGTCTATCCGGTGCGCAAAGCATTGCCGGCCAACAAGACCCAGCACAAGCGCCCTCTCGATTCCGCCGAGATCGGTCAGTTGCTACGCGATGTGGAGGGGCATGGCGGTCGCCATGAAACGCTCACCGCGTTTCGGTTGATGTGGCTGACGCTCTGCCGTCCAAGCGAAGCGGTTGAAGCGCGATGGGATGAATTTGACCTCGACGCGGCGATCTGGCGGATCCCAGCAGAGCGGATGAAGAAACGCAAAGAACATGCTGTGCCATTGCCGACGCAAGCCGTCGAAATGCTGCGGGCGCTGCATGGACTCACTGGCCGCCATGTTCATCTGTTCCCGCATCGCGATGACAGGACAAAACCGATGGTCTCGTCATCATTCCGGCAAATGCTGAATGTGTTGGGCTGGGGCAAAAAGTACAGCCCGCATGCCACCCGCACTACCGGCAGCACGCGCTTAAATGAGTTGGGGTTTTCCTCAAACTGGATCGAGCGACAGTTGGCCCATGCCGAACCGAATGCGGTGCGGCGAGCATACAATCATGCCGAATACTTAGGGGACCGCGCCAAGATGATGCAGCAATGGGCAGACATGCTGGATGCTTGGAAGGGCGACGATAACGTGACTCCGATTAGGAAAGCGGCTGCATAGGGGATAGGCGGTGGACGGGTACAACGCGAAAAGTTGCAATGCACTGGAAAAGCCTTTTTATCGACCTGTCGAGGCTGCGCTACGCTGGTGCGGACTGATAGCCCATGAGGATCAAATCCTGACAAGCATAGGCGAGGATGGGATACCGAAAACCGGACAATTCCCGCAATGGCCTTGCCTTCAAGCAAACACCGAAAAAATCCTTGACGCCATCATGTACGGCAGCATTCCGCATGGACGGGACGGGCGCTCGGTAGCGGCTGGCGATCATGTGGCAAAAGCGCGGCTGACAGTGCGGCATAATGATCTTCGTGAGTGGATGGCGAAGCATTACCCCGATCAAAAGCCCGAATTCCTGTTTGATGAAACTGAGCGCCAGACCCATGCGGTAATCAATGCAGATGCCTTTCGGGCTTTGCAGGCTGATCGTGATGCGCTGAGGGCGAAGTTAGATAATGAAGTAGAAAAGCTTAAGACCATTACTACCGAGCGTGAGAAGCTAACTGGCGAGCGCGATTCGTTGCGGGCAATGGTTGACAAAAATGTCGTCCCAGGCGACCGCGCCGAGACCACCTACCTAAACACCATTGCGGCTTTATTGAATCTGATGCTGGGGAAATCGCCAGCGGGAAGAAAGCACTCTGTTTTTGATAGTGAAGCCGCGATCATTACTGCGATACTTGCGCAACATGAGGGCAAGCCCGGAATATCGGAACGGACGCTAGAAAGTAAGTTTGCAGCGGCAAAGCGAAGCCTGACCGCAACCTGATGCCTTACCGCAACTGCGGTAGCCGTTACCGCAACTGCGGTGGTTCGCATTTACGGAAAAGGGAGGATGTACCCGTCTTAACTCATACAAGGACGGATGCAAATGCACTTACTCCCCGAAACCGGATTCCTCCGGCTGCCGCAAATCATCGGCAACCCTAAAGCAAAACCGCCAATTCCTCCAATCATCCCGGTGAAGAAATCCTGCTGGTGGCAAGGGATCCGTGACGGACGATTTCCAAAGCCCGTGAAACTTGGCCGCTGCACGATGTGGCGAGTTGAGGACATCAAAGCCCTCAACTCGTCAGCCTAGGAGCCCAGCCATGACTCCAACTGACTTGACAGATTTTCCAACCGAACCGTTGGAAGCCGGTAAAGCCGGTAAAGGCGGTGGTTACCAGATCACCAATGCAGAATTCGTCGCGGCCGTTTTCACAGTCCTCCCGGGCGGTGCATACGCAGCGGTCTGCTCAATGGCTGGTGATCCGGGTCAAGGTGGCTGGGCAGCCAGTCGCGCTGATCAGATGGCGGGGAATCTTTCCGCCTCGCATAACAACTACATCGGGTGTTCAAGCTTCTTCCCCGGTAATGATGGCGCTTTGATGGCACGCAAGACACAGTTCGCCGCCTGCCACTTTTTGATGCTCGATGATCTGGGCACCAAGGTACCGCTTGAACGGCTGGGCAGTTTCGAGTTGTCATGGTTGATTGAGACCAGCCCCGGCAATCATCAGGGCGGGATCATTTTTGCTGAACCGCTGACCGATGGCGCGGTGGCTGAGTAATTGCTCAACGCGGTGA
>Ga0194123_10002189_pt1 | contig 26356 bp, 30 predicted proteins | sample TA2MahsurfametaG_5_FD_155479 | JGI IMG/M metagenome (GOLD analysis project Ga0194123, IMG submission 155479) | Freshwater microbial communities from Lake Tanganyika, Tanzania - TA2015023 Mahale A surface | ecosystem: Environmental > Aquatic > Freshwater > Lake | place: Tanzania: Lake Tanganyika... | reverse complement strand
TTATAGCAAACATATTTTGACACGAAAACATAAAATCCTTACAAATCCTGACATAAATTGTCCCAAAAATCCCACTTTTGATTGTTCATGTGGAAAATCTTATAAACATCGCCAAACCTTATATAATCATCGTAAGACATGTGGCGGAGAAGAAAATAAAATAATAAAAAAAAATACTAATAAAAAAGATGAATTGATTCAATTTTTAATCAATGAAAACAAAGAATTCAAACAAATGATGCTTGAAATGGCTAAGAATTCTGCAACGAATAATTCATTTAATAATACAACTAATTCCCATAACAAAACATTTAATTTGAATGTATTTTTAAATGAGACTTGCAAGGATGCCATGAATATTATGGATTTTGTGAATTCCATGGAAATTGAGCTGGATGATTTGGAGAAAGTGGGGGAATTAGGTTATGTCAATGGCATGACCAATATTATTTTAAAGAATCTGAAAGCATTAGATATTACGAAAAGACCATTACATTGTACCGACGTGAAGAGAGAAATCATGTACATAAAAGACGATAATAAATGGGAAAAGGAGACGGATAATAAAGATCGGATTAAAAAGGCACTCAAGTATATAATGCATAAAAATGCCAAAATGTTAAATGTTTTCAAGGAAAAATATCCCGATTGTATCAAGAGTTATTCTAAAAGATCGGATCAATACAATAAACTAGTAGTGGAGGTTTTGGGAGGACGGGGAGATAATGAGCCTCAACATAATGAGAAGATTATTCGCAAGATTGCAAGAGAAGTAGCCATTGATAAGAGTCTTTAAATAGGAAAATAAAAAAATCATTTTTATTAAAGATTTTAATATTTACACCTTTTCTCATTTAAAACGCCCATTTTATATGAGAACTCAAATAATTCTTCTTGATTTTTCGTGCCTTTTTCTTAGATACATATTTTTTCTGGTCTTGATGATTTTGAAGATGATGACCATTACGGAGTTGGCGATGATGATGTAGATTATTATGAAGAGAGAGAGATTAGAACGCCTATATGTATTATATATGTTTTGTTATATAACTAAATAAATATAACAAAACAACAAAACATGAAAAATATTAGGGTCATTATTTGTATTTGCGTTGCGTGGTTCTTTTCTTTTTTATAGCCCCTCGCTTTTTTATTTTTCGCGTGCCTTTACCTCCTTTTGGTATTGTTCCTACATGACTAAGAATTTCTCTCCCCATTTCTGCTGGAAGTTTTTTTGCATTGACAATATTTGCGACACCAATGCGTTCATCTGTTGTCAACAATTTGTTGTAAATATTTTGGATGAAATCGTAACCTTTCGTTTCGTCATATATGTAATCACCCTCTTCATCCCTTTCAATATTTTTGTAGTCAAATCTCTCGTCAAACTGAATTTTTACAATTATATTGCTGTCATTTATGTAATCTCCGTCTACGTATGTAAATTTAATATCTTTCCCAAATGTTGCCTCATATTGTCCATTCCAATTTTCTGCTTCATTTACGCCTTCCAACTCATAACCATTTTCCTTAAGGACATAAAGGATTCGCTCTAATTCTTTTTCGCCAGTATCAGGTCCGTTTTCCTCTTCCATATATATATATATATTGAGTTTTTACGTTTGTTATATAATTATGAAACATATATAAATAAATGATATGAAACTCCTTACTATTGATTTTACATTTTTCTTATTTTTGCCTAATAAAATGGGCATTTTAAATGAGAAAAGGTGTAAAAGTAAATGTAAATATTAGATATATACCAAAGAATATGCCTGATTATTCAAATACAATAATTTATAAAATATATTGTAAGGATGAAACTATCAAAGATGTATATATTGGACATACTACTAATTTTTTACAAAGAAAAAACCAACACAAAAATTATGTAAATAATAATGAGAATGTAAAACTTTATAATTTCATAAGTAAAAATGGGGGTTGGGATAATTGGGAAATGATAGAAATTGGAAAATATAATTGTAATAATGCAAAAGAAGCAAGAATTAAAGAACAAGAACATTTTATGCAGGAAAATTCAACATTAAACTCATGTATGCCTTGTAAATATAAAAATAATTTATTAAATGACAAAAACAGTAATAATCCAAATGATAAATCGTCATTTTTATGCGAATGTGTCATTAAATGTATATGCAATCAGAGTTTTTTATGTAAAAAATGTGACTTTGAATGTAGAAAGAAATATAGTTGGGAGAGACACCTATTAACACGAAAGCATCTTTCAGCGACACATTTAGAGACAAATAAGGAAAATATAGTAGGCATTTTAAAGAAAAATCTTTATTCATGTGAATATTGCGATAAAATATATAGTTCAAGAAACGGTTTGTGGAAACATAAAAAAATTTGCAATACAAATAACGAATATAACAATAAAATAATAGAAAAGGACGAACTGATACAATTTTTAATGAATGAAAATAAAGAATTAAAACAAGTTATAATGGATGTTATAAAAACTACTGCTTATAATAAAAACAATTGTGATAATGAAACATTAAATTAATAAAACGCTCAATTGATATTGTCAAGCGTGAAATTACAATTAGTAATCTAAACATGTTTCTTTAAGCATGAACATCAAAATATAATAAATTCCCAAAGTAACTTAAAGACCCCTATCGAAATATTGAATATTTTTGGGTCCATTCTGAAAAACATTTTCGAAAAAAGGACATTTTTTTTGTCCATTTTTTGAAAGTGAACCCAAAATACTGGAAAAAAATTAATTTGTGACGATAAAAAAATTTTATGGTCTCATGTCAAAAAAAAGTTTTTCAATTTTGTGATGATAATTTTTTTTTATTTTATAAAAAAATCAATTTAGACATTTTTATAAATGCTATATATATGCTACAAAATGCTACAAAAAAAGCGACAAAAGTCGCGCAAAAATTTTTATGCAAAACTTGTGACTATTCTACATGTAAAAAGTGCGACTATGATAAACATATTTTGACACTGAAACATTCAAATGCTACATTTAAGCTACAAAATGCTACATTTTTGGCGACAAAAGTCGCGCACAATGATGAAACCACAAATGATGTGAATAATGCCATTCAACTAAATGGTCCAACCGATAACCAGTGTGCGACAAAAGTCGCCGAAATAATATGCCCATTTTGTGATAAATTATTTAAACATACATCTAGCATGTATCGTCATAAAAAAATATGTGAAAACAAAAATTGTGTTCTTTCAAATATTCAAGAAAATAGTTTAATTAAAAAACCAAATAATGACAAGTTAATTGAATACTTAATAAATGAAAACAAAGAATTCAAACAAATGATGATAGAAATGTCTAAAAATTTATCTGTTTCTGCAACAAATAATTCTTTCAATAATACAACCAATTCCCATAATAAAACCTTTAATTTGAATGTATTTTTGAATGAGACTTGCAAAGATGCCATGAATATTATGGATTTCGTAAATTCCATGGAAATTGAGCTTGATGATTTGGAGAAAGTCGGAGAATTGGGTTATGTAAATGGAATGACCAATATTATTTTAAAAAACCTAAAGGCATTGGATATAACGAAACGTCCATTGCATTGTACCGATGCAAAGAGAGAAATCATGTATATCAAGGATGATAATAAATGGGAAAAAGAAACAGAAAATAAGGATAAAATAAAGAAGGCATTAAAATATATTATGCACAAGAATGCCAAAATGTTGAATGTTTTCAAGGAAAAATATCCAGATTGTATTAAAAGCTATTCAAAACGGTCGGATCAATACAATAAATTAGTGGTGGAAGTTTTGGGAGGACGCGGAGACAATGAACCTCAACATAATGAAAAAATTATTCGGAAGATCGCGAAGGAAGTAACGATTGATAAAAATTTTGCTATCTAGGTTTTACCAATAATCATATTCTTTTTCCATTTCTTGAATAAATAAATATATTTAGAGCAAATATATTTATTGAAAACCATTAGTTAAAAAAGAGAGAAAAAAATAAGAATATAAATTATTATGTCTCATTCAAAACAGATTATAAGTGAGATACAATCGCGTGATGCATTTTTCCATTTATTAAGGAATAACCCAGGTCTAATCGTTTTAAAATTGGGTGCATCATGGTGCGGTCCTTGTGCTCGTATTAAAGACGTTGTCCATGGGTTTTTTGTAACATCCCCCGAGAATGTAGTGTGCGGAGACATAGATGTAGACCAGAGTTTTGATTTTTATTCATTTATGAAAAGCAAAAAAATGGTAAATGGTGTGCCTGCATTGATGTGTTATAAAAAGGGAAATACAACCTATATTCCTGACGATTCTATTACAGGTGCTGATCCAGCGCAATTGCATTCCTTTTTTATGAGATGTGGCAATCATTTAGTAGATGCAATGAGAAATAACCCAAAATAATAGGTTGATAACTTCAAATAATGGAATAAGTAAGTATTTTATTTTCATATGTTATAATATATGAAATCTATGAAAAATTATATAATACTTTTACTTGTATTGATATTCGTCGTATTTCTTTATAGAAGATATGAAAATAAGTTGTTAAATGAAGAAAATCAATTCAATACGGAAGCGATACAGAATTTCCTTTTAGACGATAAAACTTTAGCTGAGAGTAAAAAACCAATATTATGGATACATGTGCCATATGAATACAATTCAAGACACTGGCTCAGTTGGGGGTCAAGGTCTTCGTTTGATCTCAATCAGCCTTATTTATATTTAACTGTCAAAAGTATCATTCATTATTGCAAAAATTCATTTACAATATGCATTATAGATGATAAGACATTTGACACTCTTATTCCAGATTGGTGCATAAATATGAGTTATATATCTTCTCCGATATCTGACAAAATGAGAACGCTTGGTTTCATGAAGTTATTGGAAAAATATGGCGGAATGTTATGCCCCATTTCATTTTTATGTATGAAGGATTTAATTGGTTTATACGAAAAGGCAACTAGAAATAATAAAATGGGTATATGTGAAATGGTTAATCGTAATGTAACCTCCACTACGTATGATTTTTACCCAAATCTTAATTTTTGTTTCTCTCCAAAAGAATGCCCTACGGTAAAGGAACTCATTAATTTTATTCAAAGAACAATATCTGGCGATTACACGGCAGAAAGTGTATTTTTAGGTGAGTTTGACCGTTGGTGCGAAAATAGGGTGAAAAAGGGTGAAATAAATATGATTTCAGGCGTAGAAATAGGTGTGAAAACAGTGGATGACAAGGTTATTTTAACCGAAGATTTATTGGCAAACAATTATTTGAATATTTATCCAGGAACTTATGGCATTTACATAAATGCTCATGACATTTTAAATCGTAATAATTTCGGTTGGTTTTCAAGATCATCCGCAAAACAGGTGTTACAATCAAACACAATTATTGGACATTACTTACTTTTAGCAAATATACCCAATGCTGACGAAACCAAGGTGTTAGAACCTTTAACAATGGATGATTCCAAATGGGTTGGATTTTGGAAGACACCTCTTTATCCAGGTTTATATGGTCTAAAGCCAAACTTTTTGGGGGATAATTTAAATAAGGTTCCTTATACGGGTAGATAAAATATATATTTCAGAAAACAGACTTAAATATAAAGTTCTTTTTATATTTATTAACATGAGTAACGAAGACTTTGACGCTGAATATGCCGCTGAATGTGCCACCGAGTTTCCGGATTGTCTCGTCTTGAAGATTGTAGAGACGGATTGTGACACAAATGAAGTGGATAATACCCTTTTTGTTCTTTATGATTATTACAATGATACTTTTATTATTAGAGGAAAGCGTCAAAATACTGTGCGCGTGATTTCATCCCCTTATTCGTTCATGTGCCATAGTTCAACCGATTTGGCAGATTTTATCTCATTTGTGATTTGCAAGAAGAATAACTGGTCATACACGCTATATAACTGTGATAACTTGCCTGCGGATTCAGTAGATATTGATTATCACTTTCTAGCTAGTAATACCACACATGCATTTGAGCTTGCTGGATATGATAATAAAAAGTATGGTAAAAATTATCTACTAAGGCTATTGAGAATGTTAAGAAATGTTCATAATCCGGTATATTAGATTTTATAAAAATGGAGTGAGTTAAAATATATATAATTAATTGTTAATAAATTATATATAATGCAAAGTGATATGGTAACATTATTAATGACGACCACATTGCTGGCTGCGGGAGGTTTAGGAATTTATTTATGGAAGTCAAATGATGATGGTGATAGTGATAACGAAGAACCTTTAGTGGAAGATAATAATGCAAATGAAGACGAAGATTATGACAATGATGATTATGATGATAAACCAGTCCAAAAGAAGGCAGCGAAGACCCGCAGAAGTAGAAAGCGCCATACAGGAACGAAACGCAGATATAATTACTAAAATTATAAATTATAAAAGTATGAACTATTAAATTATAAACTAAAAATAAATAATATAAATAATATCATAACAAGAGTGATCATATTTAATTTGTGATGTATATGTAAGTTTGTTTAAGTTACATATTTGTCTTATAACTGTTACAAATGAATTATATGTAAGAGTTTTTTCCAAATACTTTCTTTTAGATAAATGGTAATATGGTTTGCATTTTTCAAAAAAAGCAGAAATGAAATCATTAAACATACCTTTTCTGTAAGAATTTACGTTTAATATATAATGTTTTTCATTTTTCATGCATATGGTATCTAAAAATTCAAATAATATTTCCTTTGGTAAATGTTTTTTGAATATTTGAGAACTCGTCATATTATATAGTTTATAATTTTTTTTCAAAATCCCCATATATTAAACGCATTTCCTAAAATTATAAATTTTGTATTAAATTGTTTGTAAATAAACTAAGCTCTATTTCATCTTCATGGATATTATAAAAAATGGTAATATATTTGCATATGAAGGGAATTATTTTATATTTTTCATCTTCTGTCAAAACATTTGTATTTTTAACAAATAAAAAATAGTTGTCTAAAATATCCATGACGGAGTATCCTTTATCATAAAGCTGATAAATGATACGAATCGCATCTTTTAAGTTTTTCTCTTTAACAAAGTGTGTATAATTTTCAAATGTGAAAAAGCTAATATTCGTGCATAATTTTACAGCTAAATCGTAGGTTATTTTTTCCCCCATTAATTTAAACTTTTCCATATAATTGATAATAATTTTTACAGTATTATTAGAAACATTAATAATAAAATCTTCGGCTTCGGGGTCAATGTCAATATTTTCACGTTCTTTAATTTTTTTAATTAAAATACTTAGGTTCTCTCTTTTGATGGGTTTCAGCCTGATAATATTTAAGCGAGATTGTAAATTGTCAAGCACTTTTTGGGTATTCGTGCAAGATGAAATGAAATGAACATTGTGAGTATATTTATCAATACATGTACGAAACACTTGCTGACTTTGGTCATTAATAAAATCAATGTCGTCTAAAATAATGATTTTCTTTTTATTTTTAATGGATGAACAGGTTTGGCAAAATGTTTTAACATCTGTGCGACAATAATTAATGCCTTGTTCTTTCAAGTTATTGATATAAAGGACATTATCATTATATTCTTTAGAAGAATAGCCATGATAATATTCCCTTACGATTGCATTCAAGAGAGAAGTTTTGCCAGAAGCCATATCACCAATAAATAAAATATTCAAGTCATCCATAAGAATGAGGGTTTTTAATAGTTGAAGAAGACTATTTTCAAATCCGAAGTCTTCTAAAAGGATAGGTTGATATTTATGAACAAATAATTTATCTCCCGACATTATTCATTATACGTTAATAATTATTTAAGTATATCTTTGTTAATATTAATATTCACAAATGTCAGAAAATTATTACAAAATTTTAGGTGTGGATGAAAATGCAACGGAAAGTGAAATTAAAAAGGCTTATCGGTCACTTTCTCTCAAATACCATCCGGATAGAACAAAAAATGATCCGGAAAAAAGTAGAATGTTTCAGAAAATGAACGAAGCTTTTGAAGTATTAGGCGATGAGACGCGTAGAAAAGAATATGATATGATGAGAAGCAATCCATTCATGAATATGGGATCGCAGAATATGGATATTCCGCTCAACGATATATTTAGCCAATTTTTTGGGGGAATGCCATTCCCTCCTCAAGGTGCAAAAATTCACGTATTTCACGGTCCAGGCGCCAATTTTGCAGACATTTCTCAAATGCAAAAACCAACACCTATTATTAAGACTTTAAATGTGACCCTAGAGCAATCTTATACAGGTTGTAATTTGCCTTTAGAGATTGAGAGATGGATTATTGAGAATGGCAACAAAACATTTGAACAGGAAACCCTTTACATTACTATTCCTAAAGGTTCAGATGATAATGAAATCATTATTTTGAGAGAAAAAGGTAATGTTCTGAATGAAAATGCAAAAGGAGATGTAAAGATATTTATAAAGATAACGAATGATACTTCTTTTAAACGTTCCGGATTAGATTTAATTTTTGAAAAACATATTTCTCTCAAGGATGCCTTGTGTGGTTTCTCATTTCAATTGAAACATATCAATGGAAAAATATATACATTGAATAACAGTAGTGGGTCTATTGTCACTCCAGAATATCAGAAGTTAATGCCAGGAATGGGAATGATGCGAGACCAGCATACAGGAAATCTAGTTATCCATTTTCACATTGATTTCCCAGAGAAATTAACGGAAGATCAAATGAATAAATTGAGAGAAATACTATAAAACAATTATTTAGAATAAATATATTTCCTATAAAACAATTTAAAGAGATATTCATCTATTTATATGGAGCCGATGGCATCTGTTGAATTCTATGAAATTCATAAGGCGTTACCCAGATGAGTCTCATTATCAGGTGAGATAATTTGCTTATAAAAAATTATAAAAAATTTAGTTTTGTATGTCATCACAATATTATAAAAATAAAAATCATATAAGGTTAAGCAAATTTTGAGTAGGCTCCACTAGTGCCGTCTTAGCTTAGTGGTAGAGCATTGCACTTGTAATGCAAAGGTCGTGGGTTCAATTCCCACAGATGGCTCTCTTAGTTATAATGTTAAGAATATTCAAATACTTAATATTATAGAATGCAATTTAGTGAAATTTATTTATAATAAAAAATTATAAATATATATAAATGGCAGGAAGACCACGAAGAATTAGAAGCATACAATCGTATATTAATAATATTGACGCCCATACTTTTTCAGGTCCTATGAAAATGGGAACATCGCCTAGTATTGGAGTTACACGTAATTATTGGTATAATTATCAGACGCAATGTAATCAGGATCCGAATGCAGTAAAAAAGAGTTATAATAATATGGTTTTTCTAAATATTAATCCTGCTCAAACGCCTGTTCCGGCTGGTTTTACGCCTACTACGAATTATAATTATACTTATATGCGTAATGGTGTTGCGTATTATGATGCAAATGAGAAATTTAATAATCATTTTTACAGGCCTTATTTGCCGCCACGATAGATAAATTATTAAATAGGATAATTAGTAGCTGCAGAATTGAAAGGACCTGTATAAGGACAAGGAATAAATCCATTTGGATTATGAGTATAATTGCTATATTGTCCGAGAGTAGGATAACAAGGAAAGCATTTTTCTTGAGTGCAAACAGTCGCAAGTCTATTTTTAGCGCGCCTGTTCGCAACACTAGAAGCACCTACGCCTCCAGTGCCAGGCTTGTATTTATTATAAATATAAGTGGGACCATTTGTTGTAATATTACCTCCTGCTGTGAATTTTGTGCTGCGACGACCTCCCACACCTACATTTTTTTTGTATAAAAAACCAGGAAATCCAATAGAACCTCCATACCAAAATTGACCATTACTAGGTCCTGATCCAAAACCTTTAGGATATGACATAATATATATAAATATATATATTATTTTTCTCCTGTTACACGATATTGAATGCATTTTTTACATTCTTTATTCATGCCCAGAAAATGATTAAACTTATTATCGCATAGTTCGCCAATGATATATTCTTTCTTAAGCCAAAAATTTTCTAATTCATCTAAACTACCTGGATCAGGGCATGCATATTTTACATCCAGCAATTCTAATTCGCATCCAGTGTTTCTTCTACATAAAGGACATGGAAACGAACTATTAAATTTCTTCAAAATAATTGTTTTATAAGCGTTAAAAATACAATCTTTGTGAAATGCGTGACCACAATCTAGTAAATAGGAATTATTTTTTAATAATATTTCTTCAAAACAAATGGGGCACTCTTCTCCCGGCTTTATATATGTTTTGCGATTAAGATTACATGGCAAACAAGTGTTTCCAATTTTGGTCGGAACTACACATTGTTGCAAATTGCAAAAACATTGGTTATCAAACTGTTCGGGACATTTATCCATGGTTCCTTGTTTTTTACAATCATGGTAATATGAGGAATTTCTCTCATATAACCAATATACATCTTCTAATGATACAGACATAATACATAGATTGACTTGAATATAAAAGACATTATTCAACTCAATTTTATCTTTTATAGAGAAATATTCTATTCTATTTCATTTTGAGAATAGAAAAAAAATTGAATAATTTTATATTTTTATTACATAACTTTAACTGAAAATCAAAATGAAAATATTGAAAGGTTATATTTATGTTAGAAACCACGAATCATATGATATATATGGTGCTTGTAAAATGGGAAAGGCTAGCAATATTCCCGAACGAGATAACCAATACGCTACTGGCGAGATTAAGAGGGGACATTTTTATCCAGTCTTTGAGGTTCCGATGGAGCAAATGGGAAATATTGAACGCTTCTTGAAAGATGAATTCCAGCCATGGAATGTAAAATTTAATGCAGGCACTGAATTCTATAGTAAAAATATAATTTCTCTCATTGAACCCAATTTATTAAGTCTTGGAATTGCTTTTAGACCATTACCTAAAGAGGAAATTAATAGCCTCATAAGAACTCATAGAATAAAAAAAATTTTAAAAAAAATAAATACAACAAGTCTAATCAAATTTTTGAAATCATATCATAAAGAAAGAAAATACATTCCGAGGGATTATCAAACAGAAATGATAACAAAATCATGCGAATATTTTCAAACAAATGATAAAGGATTGCTAGTAATTCCATGTGGCGTTGGAAAAACACTCATTTCTTTATGGATAGCTGAAAGTTTAAGATGCAATACAATTCTTATTGGAGTGCCGAATATATTATTATTAGATCAGTGGAAAGAAACGTTATCGCACATATTTAAAAATGTTGTATGTTTAACTGTTTTGAGCGGTGTAACAACTGAAACTATTATGGAGTTTTTAGCAAAACATGACAAACGATGCATTGTAATAACAACCTATGCATCAAGCTACAAAGTTTTAAATGCAAGTCAAAATATATCGTTTGAATTTAATATGAAAATATTAGATGAAGTGCATCATTTAACGTCAAATAATTTTACTGAAGATGAAAAAAAAACATATATTAAAATGTTGAAAATAAAATCAAAAAAACAATTGTCTTTAACCGCAACCCTGAAATTGTTAGAAAACAATGAGAATACACGAGAAGATGAAATAGTTGTTTCTAATGATAACATTGAATATTTTGGCGAAATAATAGATAGAAAAAGCTTTTTATGGGCAATTAATAAAAACATTATTTGTGATTACATGATTCAAACCATTATTACAAAAGAAGAAAAATTAGAACAATATTTTGAAAAATTTTGCATTAAGGATGAAAATGATAAAAGATTATTCTTGAGTGCGTTTGCATCGTTAAAAAGTATATCTGAAAATCATTCACATCATTTACTAATATATTCAAATGATAAGACAAATTGTTTGAAAATAATAAAATACATCCGTTTATTAATTGTCAATAATTATTTTGATTTGCCAGAGTTATATAGTTCAAGTTACCATAGTGAAATAAAAACAAAACATCAGATAAAAATAATAGACAATTTTAAAAATTCTAGGCATGGTATTATTAGTTGTGTTTATTGTTTGGGAGAAGGTTGGGATTTTCCATTATTAGACGGCGTTGTATTTGCAGAAAACATGAGTTCAATTATTCGTATAGTTCAATCTATATTAAGAGCAAATAGAAAAAATAAATTGCAGCCTAATAAAATAGCAAAAATTATATTGCCCATTTTAAATAGAGACAACTGGTTAGAAAATAATGAAAATCCAGATTTAAAAAAAGTAAGAGAGATTATTTATCAAATGGGGTTAGAGGATGAAACTATTTCGCAAAAAATAAAGGTTTTTAGAATACTGATTGAACCAAATCCAAAGCCAATGCCAACACCTCAAGACAGAGACATTGTCAGTGATTTTGGCGAATATGATGAAGAATTGACACAACGATTGCGTTTAAAAACAATGACCCGAACTTCTCTTGGTACAAGTTATGAAAAAGCAATAAAAATAAACGCATATAACAATGTAAAGAGTAAAGAAGCTTATTATGAATTATGTGAGAGAGACAATAGATTATCCAAAGAACCTGAGATAACATATCATGGGAAATTTACAAATTGGATTGATTATCTAAGTATTGAAAGAATATATTATGATTTAGAAATGTGTAAAAGTAAAGTAACCGAATATTTATTACTGTATCCTGAAATTAAACAATATCATTTGGATTTATCTATAATAATTTATAAATTGTGTAAAATAGACAGTCTTTTTCCGCCAAATGGTTTATGGTGCGAATACTATAATGTAAAAGATTTACAGCAAATATTAACCATCAAACCAGATAAAAAAAAGATAGGTATTATTTTGTGAATATTTTGGTGTATTAAGGAAAAATTACTTTTTTAAACAATAATAAAAAAAATTGAGTTATTTTGATATAAAGAAATAATATCTTATATAAGTATAATGGCAATGTCAAAACAATATTCCTGCGATTTGTGCAAGAAGGTGTTTAATCAAAAAATTGATTTTACCCGACATCAAAATAAGAAATCACCGTGTATAACATTCAGTGAAATGCAAAAAATGAATCAAACAAAAGAAGTTAAACAGGACAATAAAACAATGCTGATTAGTGTATTTAAAAATTGTTTGAATGTATTGAGAGATAATGAAGGTTTAACCGGGGAGAAAGCATTAAGAACATTATCATATTTGCTAATATTGAAATTGCTTGAGCCCCATTTCGGTGGCGAAATTGATATTGATAATTGTTATGATTATGATTTTGCTTCTTATTTTGAAGAAAATGTTATCGAACCCAATAAAAAAAGATTGCTGGAAATAGTTCGTTTCAGCAAATTATCTAGTGAAAAGGAGGATGATATTCCTAATTTAATGAAGTATGCATGGGACATCATATTGTCATCTAACCCAACTACCAAAAATATATTCTTAAAAGGCAAGGGTTTTGATATACAACATAAATCTACTTATAAAAAATTAATTAGCAAGTTAAGCTCAGTTGATTTATCTGAATGCGAGTATGATGTATTGGGTAATGCTTACGAAGAAGTAATCCAAGATATAATGACTGGAAAAGTGTTGGGGCAATTCTTTACACAACCATTAATTAAAAAGATGATGGTAAAATTGATTGATCCGCAGATATATCCGGATGGAAAAATTGATACATGCGGCGATCCTACAATGGGAACAGGTGGATTCTTGATTACATATTTACAATATATTTTACAACAAGCAAATGCTAAGGGATATAAGCCAGATTGGAATTTTATAAAAACAGAAGGATTATATGGCAAAGAATTAGAACCAGATACATATCAGCTTGCAGTGTCAAATATGTTAATTTCGTCGGGTCATATGTTTGAACAGCTAGAGAGAGGAGATAGCATTCGCGAACCTATAACAAGAAAGTTTGATAATATCCTTGCAAATCCTCCGTTCGGAATTAAAGGCTTGAGATACGATGATTTTAAAAGCACGTTAAAGTCTGAATATGTTCCTATTAAGACAGATAATGCGGTTTCCTTGTTTATTCAAGCGATTATTTATATGTTAAAAATCGGTGGTAAGTGCGCGGTTGTTTTGCCAGACGGTCAAGATTTATTTTCAAAAACCAATGCCACATTGGTTGCCGTTAGAGAATATCTAATGAAAACTTGTGATTTAAAAGAAATTATTTATTTACCATCTGGCATATTCACATACACATCTATAAAAACGTGTGTGTTTTATTTTGTGAAAAAGAGGGAAGGGATGGATGTTTTGGAAACTGAAATTAAAATATCCAAAGCACAAAAAGAAACAGGTAGAGAATATAAATTTTCAAGAACACACCAAACAACAAAGGTGAAGTTTTATGATTACAATCCTTATGAAGATGTGAAAAATCTATTAGTTGAGGTTCCTATTGAAAAAATAGCAAATAATTCATATTCACTCAATTATGCGGAATATATTAAAGATGAAAATGAAGAAGAACGCTACGAGGAAGGTGTTGTTATAAAAACAATTGGAGAAATATTTAATTGTAAAATGGGTAAATTTAATTCAAATGATATGGATGGTAATGGTATTATACCATTTTATTCTTGTAAATCAAGTAATCCAGTTGGATTTCATAGTAGTTATTCATTTGATTACCCAGAATATTTGTTATTGGTATGTGCCGGTGGAAGTCAAAATAATATCATTGGTGAAAATGTTGGTATGGGAAAATGTTATTATGTTAAAGGTAAAACTGCATGTATGGCAAATGTTTGTTCATTAGTAGCTAAATCGCAAGAATATGATATCAAATATATAAATTATTATTTGAATATTAATAGATTAAATACAAACAAAAAAGCTCATTTTACTACAAATTTAGGTAGAATATCATTAGACGATATTAAATCCATAAAAATCCCTATTCCATCGCTTGAACGACAAGAAGAAATCGTCAAATATTTAGATTTTATATACGAAAAGGCCAACAAAACAAGCAATGAGAAAATTTCAGAATTGAAGCAACTGAATGTGTTTTGCTTGAACAATCAAAAAATATTTGGTGACAATCTTATGAAAGAACTAGGTGATGTGTGTAGCATTAATTATGGAACAAGAATAGTAAAAGAAAAAAATATATCTGGCGAATATCCTGTTTATGGAAGTGGAAGAGCCATGTTTTCAACAAATACATTCAATCGTGAAGGTTACAATATATTGATTGGAAGATTTGCATTATCTTTAGAGTGTGTTAGGTTTGTTAATGAAAAAATATTCTTAAACGATAGCGGCTTATCAGTAAAACCTAAAATAGATAGTCTATTGCATAAATATGTTGGATACTACCTATTATGTAATAAAGATATTATATATAATTGCGCGAGAGGGACTGCTCAAAAAAACTTAGAAATGGATATATTTAAATCTTTGAAAATCCCAATTCCCTCACTTGAACGCCAAAAAGAAATTGTTGATTATTGTGAATACAATGATTCTATTGTCAAAGAATTAGAAAAAGAGATTGAAAATAATAAAAAAATGGCACAACTATTTATTACAGGAATTCTAAAAGTGCAAGCGGAAGAATTTGAGACTGACTCAGTTTCGGAACCTATTGAAAACGAAATAGTACCCGTTCAAGAAGAAAATACAATCGTTGATAAGCCAAAAAAGATTGTGAAAAAGGCTAAGAAACCTAATGTCATTGTGGAAGAAGAAGACATGTAAATATATTTAAGTTTATTGTAAATAAAATTAAATAATAACTAAATTTTTTACATATTTTTTATGAAATCTTGCGGGTAGGGATCTCATTAGAAACAATGTAAATGGAATTCTCTGTAATAACAATATATTCCGCCCCACTCTTGTAAAACTTCACAACACTTGACGTGTATTCATCCTCAGACTTCACAAGAAGCTTTTCACCATTCTCCTTAGCTCCAATAAGAGCCTTCTTCTCAAGCGAATCCGTCCAATAATCAAGAAGGATAGGCTTATCTTCCACAAGGGCAAGCTTTGCGGCATGTTTTAGAGTAACATCCGACGGCAACTTATAATTGGTGTCGTTACCAACTGTTTTTTTTTGTTCAGACATTTTATATAATTTTAGAAAAATAGTCTTTAAATGGTTATTAATTTAAAGTATTTTAATTTAAATATAATAAAAATATTAAATAAAATGAAAAATTCAATAATAAGCGGAGATATGAATTATTCTTTAAGCAATAATGATAATTATTTAAAAGTTTGTCCAAATAAATACGACGCATCTAATAAACTAGCAGACATTCTTTCTGAATATATAAAAAATATTTTTGAAAATACAAAACAAAAACAATCTAAATATCATGATTTTATTATGATAAGAGGGTTGGAAACGATTATAAATGTTTATATATATTTATTGCAAAATACAAATAATTTAGATCTAGCCATTTATCATACGCATCGTTCTTTTTTATTTTACTTGGAATTTGTTGAACAAATCACAGATGAACAGCATTTATTTCTTCAATTAACTTCGCGCGATGCAACTATGTATGTTTATAAAAAGACTATATTTGAATTGAAGAGAGAAATATTAAAAGACCACATATCAGAAATAAATGATGATTTTAGTTATCTAAATAATATTTCGCAATTTTTCAAACTGCTAGGGTCTTTGATAATAAATCAAATGAGTGAAAAAAGAATAGACATAGAAAAAATGAAAACAATATTTCATAAATTTAAAAAAAATAATTATTCACTAGAAAATATAAATCAATTCGTAAATTCTTTATCAAAATTAGAAAATAGTTATCATTTATTAGATGATTTCATTAAAATTTTACATTCACTTTCCTAAAAGAACGATTTGTTAAATGTCACTGTCCATTAATATATGTTTTCTCCTAATCTTTTTCTTCTTAGCATTTTTCTCTTTTATTTCATCATCGCTTAACGCATGTTTAGGGATTTTTTGATATATATCCTTGTATTCCACGGTAAGTATATTTTTCAAATATTGATATATATTCATTAAAACATCTTCGTCGCAGCGACCAACTATCAGAACGCTCCCCGTGCGAAATATCATAAAAGATAGTTGCTTTATATTTTTGGACTTTTCCTTGATTTCACTTTGTATTTGCAAACAAGTTTCTACACTGCTTTCCGGATTATAGTAAAATTTACATTGAATGCCTGGATAAGAACAAGGATCATATATGGCCTGAATGTTATATTTCGTTTTGAGAATAGTATATAATGCTTGACGATTTATGAAAAAGCCACAATTAAAATTAGAATTAATCAAAACAGTTTCTTCCGAATTTTCTTTGTAAGCTAATTTGCATGATACATGAGGCTGAATAGTTTCAATTATTAAATTTAATATAGTATTGAATGTATTTTCATTTTGAATTCCCGGAATTTCTAATTTACCCGTATTGAATACCTTCACATGGAACTCCTTATAGGTTTCCTCTATTTTCAAACGCAAAATAATTACAAAACAATTATAGAATGCACTTTTTTGCTTACATCTATAACTCATAATATCTTTTCTAGATATGCCAATGCTAACCTTGCGTATATCCTTGAATTTAATGCGACCGCTAGGATTATTTATACTTGTAATAATATGTTCCGTAAAATGCAACTCGTCTTTTAGTTTCTCCTGAATAAAATTTAATTCTTCTATATTCATTGAATTAAATTTCATTTGTTTTTTAATTACACCGTTTTTGGGGGTGCAATAATTCATTACTGGAATTTTCCAGAATACATCCTTCAATTCAATCATACTATTTAAATATGCAATTTTTGTCCTAGTTGAAATATAAATATCTGTGGGTTTTGGTGTCTCACTTGAAAAATCGTTTGATATATCCGCTGTAACAAATTCATCTTCTTCAAAACATTCTGCTATATTGTCTTCAATTTCTTCCGACAGATCATCGTCACAATATGAACCACTATTGAAATTATCCCACTCTTCGTCAATCGTTGTCGCCATGTTTCTATTTTTCACTTTGTCTTTAAATTCTTTATATTATTTTTATTTCAATTATTTTCTTTATTATATAATATAAAGATGTTAAGGAATTCGCGCGTCATCTATGAAAGAAGCAATATTATACCCATTATTACAGAATTTACTACAACAATGAAAGAAGAATTTAGTCCAAAAGCCAAAGGAGAATATAGTCTAAAAGAGAATTTTTTTGATCCAAGTAAAAGCTCTCCGCCAAATGATTTCATAATAAAATTGAATTCAAGAATTAATCGTTATAATTCTTTTCAAACTTTTTATGAAAGTATAAAAGATGACAAACGCGACAAAGCATAATGGACATATATAGAATTGCTTAAATTTGTAGAGTGGGTTACATTTTCAACAAAATTTAGAAAATCAGAATTAACTATTTCTTGTTTATTACGAATAATATAATTGATAAATGATTTAATTATATTTTTTTTATCCATATTATATTTTACACTTATTTTATAAATAATATTTTCAATACTATCAACCGTTGTTTCCTTGTTTTTAAATTTGCAAATTAAATCTTCCCACACTTCATTTTCAATAATAGAAAATTTATAAATACCATCATCATTTATTTTTAATACATCTTGATTGGATTGTATAAAATTAATCATACTTCTAATGTCAGATTTGAATAATTGTTGAATACAATCAAGGGATTTATCTGATAGATGAAGGTTTTCACAAGTGGAAATATTCTTTAAAAATTGAATAATTTCGTTTTTTGGTAATTGATTGAACCGCAAACGAATAAACTCATTTTGCAGTCCTTCTTCAATTCTACTTATATAATTACATATTAGGCAAAAACGAACCGAACCTGTGTAATTTTGCAAAAGATATCTAAGTGCTTGCTGCGCATTTTTTGTCATATAATCTACTTCATCTAATATAACAAATTTCATTCCATTGTTGAAAAGAGGCTTTGAATTTACAAAATAGCTAATTTGATTTCTTATAATGTCAATTCCTCTCTCATCTGATGCATTTAAATGGATAACTAAATCTTTGTTTTTATTATTCATCTTTTCTTGATAAGCATTAATAAGATTTATAATTGTTGTCGTTTTGCCGGTTCCAGGTGGGCCGTAAAAAAGCAAATTAGGAAAATAAGAGGTATCTATTATATTTTTTAGAATTTTCTTATTGAATGGATCTAGTACAATGTCTTCTAGATTTTTAGGACGATATAGTTCTACAAGAGGTATTCCGCTCGTGCTCATAAAATATATATTAGATTTATGTTTAATATATATTTTATTTATTTATAAAATTTATTTATTTATAAAATTAAAAAACAACCAATTAAAAACAATTTATGTAAGTTTATTACAAAAATGCACAGGTCTTATCTTGAATTAGTGATTGGTCCAATGTTTTCAGGTAAAACGACACATCTACTAGAGGTTTATAAAAAATGCAACTTTTGCAACATCAAGACATTGGTTATAAATCATTCCTTTGATAATAGATATCATGAGACAATGTTATCAAATCACGATAAGATGATGATACCTTGTGTTCAAACAACCAATTTGTCTAGCATATGGGATCCAGATAATTTGGTAGATGTTGATGTTATTTTAATAAATGAAGGACAATTTTTTTCTGATCTATATGATATTGTTTTAGAAATGTTAAAACATAATAAAAAAATTTATATTGCAGGATTAGATGGCGATTTTGAGAGAAAGAAATTCGGTCAAATATTAGATTTAATTCCTCTTTGCGATAAAGTAACTAAGCTGTCTTCCCTTTGTTCTAAATGTAGAGACGGAACTCCTGGTATATTTTCAATGCGTTTAACGAGCGAAAAAGCGCAAACAGTTGTAGGGTCAGATAATTATATTCCTGTATGCCGAAAATGTTATGTGTCTAATTCTTAAACTTGATCTAAGATAAAATATATTTGAAAACAATTTAAATTGAGAATAATATAATGTATTATCTATGGGAAGAATTAAAAAGAGTGAGGTTGAAATTAATGATGAAGTCCCAACGCCAGAGGTAAAGGCAAAAAGGGGTAGAAAACCTAAAAAGGTTATTGAAGATCAGACGCAAAATATTAGTTGTACGATACAAGAAACTCAAGAAAATGACATAGTTGATTCTAATATAACGATTTCAAATGACAATGAGAATGAAGAAAACAAAGATAAACCTGTTGGGAAAAAACGCGGACGAAAGCCCAAAGGTGGAAAGATCGTTCAACAATCAACGGTTGTTACAATTAATAAAGAGATTAGGCCTAGTGTTATTCTTCATCTTAAATGTTCATTAAAAGATCTACTTCATAATACAACAAGTTCAAATATAGCCTCTTATAATTTTTCATCACATAATTCAGATTTACTTTATGATATAGTTGGGGAAGATGATACTATTGGAAATAACAATCAGTCTCAAAATAATTTTAATGAACAAACCTATTATAATGTGGATGAAACCGAATATTTTGATGACCCTTCTTCTCAAAAGGAAATGCATAAAGACAATGATGTTAAAGAAATATGGAAAAAATTAAAGGTTCTTGAACATAATTTACATATTAATAATGTAAGTGACAAAAAATCAGCTTGTTTTTGGTGCACTTATGATTTTGATAATCCTCCTGTTTATATACCTAAATTTCATATTAAGGATACATATCATGTTTATGGATGTTTTTGTAGTCCAGAATGTGCAACGGCTCATTTGATGGAAGAAAACATTGATAGTTCTACAAAATTTGAAAGATATTATTTAATTAACCATATTTATTCTAAGATATATGACTATAAGAGAAACATTAAACCTGCACCAAATCCATATTACATGCTTGATAAATTTTATGGAAATTTAAATATTCAAGAGTATAGGTCGCTTTTGAGAAATGAGAGATTATTTTTAATAGTGGATAAACCGCTAACGCGAATTATGCCCGAACTTCATGAAGACAATGACGATTTTATCATTAATAATAAAATTATTCCTTCCAATGCATATCAAATTAAAAAGAAAATGCAAAAAAGGAATTTAGACAAAACTTCTATATTGCATGAAAAATTTGGTGCGGGAAATAATTCTCATCTATAATTTTTACTATTTTGATACATTATTTTATTAAAATAGTATATGAGTGAATTTAAAGAAATAGATGATTATGAAGACAATGTAACATATAATGATAATGACGATTTTGATTTATGGAATATTGATTCTGTAATAAAGCATATCCAGTCTAACAAATTAGGATTTTTGTTACTTTTGTTTGTATTTGTAATAATATATATCATTGATTACATTAATCGCATAAATTCTTCTATATTTGGAATTTCTAATCCAATGCCTATACCAGGAATGCAAAATACTTTGCCTATGCAACTACCAAAAATGGTTAAAAGGAAACAGAAAAAATAATAATTAAATTATTTTTTTAGCTTCGCCTCGTTCAACACGTTCCTGGTAACTTTGCATATCTTTATCTAATTTATGTCTTAATTGGGCATAAATTTGTTGATTGATAGATCGCGACTTTTCTGGTGCTTTTTTTTCAGTAACGCCCAAATAAGCGCGTATTACTTTTAAAGCATCATAATTATTCTCTCTAAGTTTCTCTCTTGCAACCTCTTTGGTATAGTCTGTTTGTCTCAAAATAACTTCACAGAGTTCTTGTTCTTTTTCTTCAGTTATAGACATTTCTATATGAATTAGATAAATTATTTTTTAAATCATATTAAACGAATTGTTATATGTATATATATTCTCATGAATACTAGCGAAAATACATTCGATACCCAAAACTTGATTAAATCTATTAATGCTGTTTTGCAGGAAGAATTGACAAAAATGTTTTCTGCATTCCTTGATAAATATAAAAAATACGAAGAAACCTATATGGCTGTAATGAGCTTGCCTTGTATTAATAATCAACAAGGCTACAAAGCGTCTGAAATTGAAACTGAAATTAGCGATCGTCTGAAGAATTTGGAAAATAGAATTTCCAAATTAGTGGATAAAGTTGAGACCTATTCTGCGTCCGTGGATGATGTTGTAAATGAACTTCGCAAAATGAAAGAGGAACGTATTGTAGAAAAGGAAAATATTCATTTAGAAATAGAGGAAAAAAATGAGGAACAAGAAGACAAAGACGATGAACAAGAAGAGGAACTAGAAGAGGAAGAAGAAGAGGAAGAAGAAGAAGAAGAGGAAGACGAAGAGGAAGGTGATACAGAAGAAGAAATTGAAAAAGAGGTTGTTGCGGTAGGAAGCAAGAAAGATGAAGACATCGCAGATGAGAAGGAAGAAGATGACGAAGAAGAAGAGGAAGAAGCTAGCGTTGAAACAGAAACCAAAGAAGAGGAAGAAGAGGAAGAGGAATTATTTGAAATTGAAATTGATGATGTTACTTATTGCACAAATGATGAAAACAACGGATTTATTTATGATTACAAGAATGAAGAAGTCGGAGATAAAATTGGATATTTTAAAGAAGGCGAGCCTTTCTTCTATGCAGATGAAAAATAAAATATGAATATAATATAATTAGGAATAATGAATTTATGCCCACCAGCAATTATTTATATTATATTCTCCTTTATTCAAATACTTTTTGATTTAACGTATGGAATGATAAATACTGCCATTATGAAAACCATTGTAGCGATTATTATAACCTTTTTATTAAATTGGTTATGTCAAAAAGAGTTAAGCATTGTGTCATGGGTCATTGTATTTGTTCCTTTCATGTTAATGACGGCGATAGTGGTATTTCTTCTTTATATTTTTGGGTTAAATGCTACAACAGGCCAATTAAATACTACGTGCAAAACAATTTCTCAGGAAAATTTACCAAAACCAGTGAAAATAGACACTAATGGAAATATTATTATTTATGACCCTGAATATAACGAATCCATATCACCAGTACATTATAAGTATCCTAATATTATTGTACCGAATCCTTATTTAAATGACAAATTGCCAAAACCTGTAGCAAATAAAGGTTTTATACCTCCTCCTCTTTGGTATTCTAGTAGCCCTGCTTTTTCATAAAACTAAAATATTTAAAAAATTTGTATTTTTTTAAATATTTAATAAATATAAATGGTAACCGCTACTTCTACTGCTACTGCTACCGATAACTCCACTGCTACGGCCATTGCAAATGTGAATCAAAAAAATTGTTGCCCTTGTCCATATCCTCCAATACCCCCTCCTCCTCCAGATCCTTTACTTGAAGTTCCGAATTATCCAATTACTGGTTTAGGATTAAGTTATAGAAATATAGCAGAACAATTAAATGTTTTTAAGAATGAATTGTTATCTTATCCATTGACACAAGAATATGTAGCAAATCCTACAGGAATGACTAATGCAAAAATTAACCAATTAAATATCTTATGGACTGTTCTTGCTAACAAACTTGTTAATGATCTAAATGGGGTTCCAGAGGGATATGTAAAGGGTATTTTAATTTGCGGAAATGATGGAAGCACTATAATTGATGTTTCCACATTTATGCCAGCAAAAAATTTATTAAATTACAGCATAGTTGAAATGAATATATTTACGAATTTTAAATTTGTAGAAAATCCATCAGAGGCCCAATATAATATGAATATTAATGAGGAATCAGATACTTTTAATCCTGAACAAACCAATTTTTCAAATGTAATTTTTAATGGAGATTCACAATGTAACAGATTTTTCTATTTGAAATGCGGTTCTACGACACCTCCTGTAACAGATCCAAATAATTTAACACCTGAAAAAACAGTTGCAATAACCTTTGAAGAAGAACCCAATCATGCTACAAGAAAAGAAATTATTCAAGCTGTAACTTCTACTTATGGTTGGGCAGGTAGATATTGCCAAACATCATTAAACTCTAGTTTTTACGTAGCAACTAAGCTTCAAGCAGCGGATGATTTTGTAGTGTTTATTCGTTTGTCTTATTTTGGTATAAAGAACCTACCGGGTTTTAGCATCTCTAGTGCAAGACCAAGAGCCTAAAATAGTAACTATTTTTAAATTTGTAAAAATAATCTATAAAAATAATAATATTTTTATTTGCAAAAATATAAATATTAGAATAGTATATAATAAATGAATTGTGTTTCAGTAACAGCTATTGCAAGCAATAAATCAACTGCTTATGTAAATATAAACTATGATTGTGATAAGTGTCCTTGTCCTTGTCCTTGTCCTCCACAAATTAGAACACCTACAATATTATTGAGTGATGCTAACATTTTTAATGATAATAAACAATATGATATAGAGAGTGAAAATAAAATAGAAACAGATAATATTCCTTTGACAAATTTACAAACATAAAATGAGTACATGATATTTATAAAATTACAATTGTAAAACAATTTAAATATAATATACCAAAAATTATTATGGATTTATTATTGCAAATGGATAGAATTCTAGTTTCATTATCATCTGCATTTGCTACATTAGTATGTAATATTTCTTATAATATAATCTATTACTTTAGCGTAGGGCAAATTAAGATTCGGAAACTGAAAAGACAAATTGTGACACTTTTAAATACATATTCATCTCAAACCGCAAAACCATGTTATAATGATGACATTGAATTTATTTTGGATGGTAAAGTAATTCATCGGTCTTCCAAAGAAATGTTGGCAGAAATTTATGATGAAACTATGAAATATCCAGAACATTATGATTTTATTATATATACTGAACGTGATCCAGATAATGATGAAACAAGTGCAAACAAAAAAATTATTAGAGATCACACAAAAATTAATTGCGATCTAGTATGTGAAAAATCAAATATGAAATTCTTGCTATGTGAGTTTGAGATTGGAGAGAAAAAAATCAAAATTGATTTTAAGAATGAATTTAGCAATTATTACATTAATGGAAATACATTTGATATTAAGTTTTTTATTTATTTCCTACAAAAATATTATAGCGAACACTTAGATGATGCCGATTTAGAAAAAATTCATAACTTTAGAATAAATGTATTGGATCATAATGTAAGCAATGAACTAATTACAAAGGATGATCTGGTAAAAATAAATAATAGTGATTATGAAAAAATGAAGATTTCATAAAATAATAGTATTATTTAAAACAATTTAAAAAAAAATGAAACATAATATATATTAAATGGTATCCCAGCAAACAACAATGGAATCTTTGACCAGCAACACTGAAGACTTTCATAAATTGTCCGACAAATGGACACTATGGGCTCATTTACCTCATAACACTGATTGGAGCATCAATAGTTATATTAAAATCTATACATTCAAGACAGTAGAAGAAACGGCTACTGTAATTGAAACGCTTCCGGCTATTTTAGTAGAAAATTGCATGTTGTTTTTGATGAGAGAAGGAATTAAGCCTACATGGGAGGATCCCAAGAATAGGAATGGCGGTTGTTTTTCATATAAAGTTTCAAATAAGAATGTTTATAGAGCTTGGAAAGATTTGTGTTATGTTGTTGTTGGTGATACCATTAGTAAAAATATATCATTTGTAAATAATCTTACTGGAATTACGATTTCACCGAAGAAGAATTTCTGTGTCATCAAGATTTGGATGGCGGATTGCAAAAATCAAAATCCCGAAGTAGTTACGAGTGAATTGAAGTATATTAGTCCGCAGGGTTGCATATTTAAGAAGCACACCCCCGAATATTAGATATGAAAATATGTGGTGCAAAAATTATATAAAGGAATAGACGTTATATAATTTATTACAAAATGGAAACAATTCATTCTTTTCCTATTTATTCACATGTGTCAAATGATTTTTTTAATTTTTATTATAAAATTGTTTCTTCTACTATTTTTACACCTTTTCTCATTTAAAACGCCCATTTTATTAGGCAAAAAATAAGAAAAAATGTAAAATCAATAGTAGGAATTTCACCTACGATGGTCTTACTTTTTCCTGTTCTTCTTTTTTATTATTGGAACAGGTGAAAGACGAAATTTGGAAACATAATGGTCGTTCTTGTTTTTCTATCCAACAAGTCGCTAATTTCATTATGTTTATTGAAGAGTTTGCATCTCTTGTCCTAAATACGATTTTTTTGTTTTCGCAACTCACGCAATCAGAACACATTAACAGACGAAACACTTTCTTCCCTTCCTTATCCTTGTAATATTCCAAATCTTTATTACAATCGCAACACTTCTTACTTGTGTTGCATTCATTTATAGTTATTGTATCATATTTCTTATGAATTAATTTCCTTAACCCTTTATTCATCGTAGGCATAAAATATTTCATTTGTGATGACCTACTCCAATTTCCATAACCGATTAGGATATTTTCGCCAAAGGTTTCCTT
>Ga0194123_10002181_pt1 | contig 26424 bp, 17 predicted proteins | sample TA2MahsurfametaG_5_FD_155479 | JGI IMG/M metagenome (GOLD analysis project Ga0194123, IMG submission 155479) | Freshwater microbial communities from Lake Tanganyika, Tanzania - TA2015023 Mahale A surface | ecosystem: Environmental > Aquatic > Freshwater > Lake | place: Tanzania: Lake Tanganyika... | reverse complement strand
CCACGTCTCCCCGAGAAAGGCGCCGCGGACCGGCGGGAGGGCGCGCGCCTCCGTCCGCTGGTTCATCTGGCCGCGCGCGCCATAGACGACCCAATAACGCCCCGGTGAACCGTCGGCTCGAATCATCGCATTCACCGATACGCCACGCGGTCCGAGATGGGTCGCGCCGGAGAGCGCGATCTCCGCCGGGGAAGCAGTGAGGGCCGTGGCGAGGGTCACCATGAGATACGCAGTCGGACGATTAGGGAAGGAGGCGGACGGATTTTTCACAGCGCAGGACGGGGCGAGTGCTCTCCAGACAATGATCCGCCAGCCCGGTGAAGGAACTGGCGGATCAACCCAGCGAACCAAAACAAAACCTAGAAGCGATAATCGACCGTGAGCATGCTGCGCATGCCCTCGCCGACCTGAACCAACCCGGTGCCAGCGATGCCGTGGATGTTCCGCTCGTCGGAGAGGTTGTACAGGTTGAGCTGAAACGAGAGCCGATCGTTGTAGGCATAGCGGCCCATCAGGTCGTAAGTCGCCGCCTGCGTGACCCAGAAGCTGCCGCCAGCGCGCTTCTCACCTTCTCCAAGCCAGCCCAATCCCGCCGTCAGTCCCTTGAGCGAGCCCTTAACGAAGGTGTGCTTCGCGAAGATGCTCGGGCGGTACTCCACGTGGTTGTTGACCAACCGGTTGTCCGCCGTCTTGCCGTCGGCGTCATACACGGTCGCGATCACGTCCGACACTCCAGCGTCCGACTTGTAGCGCAGGCGAAGGTCAACCTCGAGTCCCTTGACCTGATCCTTGGCGGACGCGGTCGGATACGGGACGCCGGTCCGTGGGCCGGTGACCAGGATGCGCACGTTGGTGAGGTACTGGTCAAACGCGACAACCGACCCTGAGACCGCGAACGCCGAGCTCAAGTCGACGTCAAACTTCAAGCCGGCCTCCTTCACCGCGCCCTGTTGGTCGCGGAAGAGTTCGCCCGGATCCGACGGGCCGTCGGTGCCCGGCTGCCGCAGGACGCCCGAACGGGGAAACACGTTCTCCGCCTGCTGGGCATAGAGGGAGATATTCTTCGTTGCCCGGAAAATGACGCCGTGACGGTAGGTGTCATAGGAGCGCTGGGGTCCCCCGCCCGTCACCTCCGCCGGAGCCCCGGTGGTGGAGACGCCCGAAAACCTTTTCCCACCGTTCTGGTAGCGGAAGCCCGCGATCAGGATCACGCGGTCGTTCAGGAGCTTCAAATTTTCCTGGATGTAGGCGGAGTAATTGTTCCCGTACGCGACGTCAGCGTACGCTCCGCCGTTGTAGTGACCCCAGGCGTTCTTGCCAAGCGAGTTCAGGAAGGCGCGGTCGGCGTTGCGGATGGCCGCGGCGTTGGCCGGGCGCGTGTCGAGCATCGGCATTGGGAACAGAGTCTGGTAATACCGTGAATAGGCCTTTTGGTAGTCGAAGCCCACCATATTCTCCAACTTCGCGAACCCGAGGTCGAGATCCAGACGGTAGTCAAACTGGACATTGGAGTCCTCCCACTCCGCCCACGCATCGACGTAGCGACGGCTGAGGTTGATGTTGTCCGGCTGCACCACAACGCCGCTAAGGAGCATTTCCCGGTCCCGATTCGTGTAGTAAGAGTACCTGAGCCTCACGTCACCGGCGAGCACCTTGGCAAGATACTGGACGTTGATGTAGGTGCTGGTCGTCTTCCACGAGATATCCTTGGGATTCTGAACGGAGAAGCTCCGGGTGGAGTTCGGATGGATCCGCGCTTTTTTCAGCGACTGCGAACGCCCCATCACGCTCCCGGTGTCGGAGCCATCCAGAAAGTCCTCCCAGTAGACGTAGTCATTGTCGACGAAGTGGAAGAAATCGAGGGTGAGGATCTGCGAATTGGACATCTTGGCGCGGAACGATCCGCCGACGAACGACTGGTCGACGCTGTACGCCGCCTTGTCGGAATCGCCCTTCTCAAGCCCCAAGGTCAGACGGTAATCGATCTCGAGATCCTTTCGGCTCAACACCGGACCGGTGGTGTTCAACGTGCCCCGATAGGTGTTGTGATCACCGACTCCCACCGAGACGTCGGTCCGCCGGATCGAACTCGGCGCCCGCGTGATCGTGTTCACGCCGCCACCGACATTCTGGGAGGCGAGAATCATGCTCAGGGGACCCTTGATGACCTCAACCCGATCGATGTCGAACGTCGGCACTTTCTTGTAGGACCGAAGCGTGAAGCCGTTGCGGAGGGTCTGGTTGGCGCGGAAGCCACGGATCGTTCGGTCTTCGTCCGCCCGCTGGTTGTTGTTCACACCCGCCACGCCGAAGTTCAGCGCATTCTGCAGATTGCCCTTCAGGTCGTTCAGCAGGTCCTGATTGATCACAATCACGCTCGAGGGAACCTCCAGAAGGTCCTTCGCCGAGCGCGTCGAAAGCGACGTCTGGCGACTCGAATAGCCCTCATCCGAGGCTGACGAGACCACAAACGGAGACAGGTCAACGACCTCCTCCGCAGGCTTCTCGGGTGCCTTGGTTTTGGCGGAGGCGTTGGGAGCGACTTGAGCAAGCCCGGAACTCGCCGAAGCGAGCGCGAGCACGAAGGCCGAAGCGAAGCGGAGCGGAGGAGGGATTTGGGCGCGCATGGTGGGTGGAAATCGGGGAACCAGCAGGACCGAGCCCGCAAAATCATTTGCGGCCTCGATCCTGAAGGGGAGTGATGCTAGCTTGGTAAACCACGGCAATGGTATACCAACTTTTGTGTAAAGCTTTTTTTGATGCGGAAAAATAATCCTGCCTCCCGAGCGGACGCCACGCGCGACCGCCTTCCCGCGCAGTACAGCCCCTACGTGCGACTGAAGGACATGATCTACCGGGGCGAGCTTCCGGCGGGGAAACGCCTCGTGGAACGGGAGTTGGCCGAGAGGCTGATGATCAGCCGCATTCCCCTGCGCGAGGCCCTCATCCGCCTTCAGTCGGAGGGGCTCGTGCTGAGCGGTCGGAATACCGGTGCCTACGTCGTCGACTTCTCTCCTGCGGACCTGGTGGAAATCTACTCCCTTCGCCGAGTGCTGGAGCCTTTCGCCGCGCGGCTTGTCGCGGAAAAGAAAGACAAACGACAGGCGCTGCAGGACCTTCGCGAGATCTGTCAGCGCATGAATGAGGTATCGGTCGATGAGCGCGCGTGGGATAGCCTCGACGATTGCGACTTCGAGTTCCACTGGGTCATCGTCCAGGCAACTCAACACACCCGCCTGATCCGCGCCTACGACATGAGTCAAATTCGAGTGCTGGGTCGCCGGGATCAATACCACTACCTGCAGACGGTCAGCCCCACCGCCACCTCGGAAATGCACCTCAAGTTGGTCGAGGTCATCGCGCTCGGTAACGGCTCGAAAGCCGAGAAGGCATTCTTCGAGCACGTGGACCACGCCATGAAGAGCTACCTGCGCGACTACGGACTGACCAAGGGCGTCCGTCGTGAATCTGACCCGAGTTGAGTTCCATCGAGATCGCTGAATCGGGACGCAGTCGCGCCAACCCCCCGGCGGTCCGCATCGACCCGCCTCCATTCTAGTCCGAACCCGGAGCGATTTCCGAGCTCTTCTCCTCCGGGCGGCCGCTGCGTTCGCTGGAGTTCTTCCCGCCAAAGGACGACGCGGGCGTCGAGCATCTGCGGCAGGCCGCCGCCGCGGGCGCCGGGGACGTGATCCGCCTCGACGCCTTCACCGTGTCCACGGGCCGCGAGACCGACGGCCAGGCGATCGCGATCAACGAGCAGCGGTTCTCCCCCAACATCAAAAACGTGGTCGCGGCGTGAGAGGGACGCCGGAACTGCTCCACCTCCCTCGCCACCGACTTCGTCATCACGGCCCTGTTGATGGCCGTCCAGCGGCGGGGCGGCCGGTGCGCCCCCGGCCTGCTGTTGCACTCCGACCGCGGCGTGCAATACGCCAGCGAACACTTCCGCGCCCAGCTCGCCACCCACGGCATCACCGCCTCCATGAGCCGGCGCGGCAACTGCTACGACAACGCCCGGGCCGAGTCCTTCTTCTCGGCTCTCAAAATCGAGCACATCTACCGCCATCGCTTCGCCGACCACGAGGAGGCGCGCCCGTCGACCTTCGAATGGATCGAGGCCTTCTACAACCTCCGCCGCCGCCATTCTTCAATCGGCTACCTCTCGCCGGTTGACTTCGAAAACCAAACCAACTGAAACCCACTGCGCCCAAAGTCTACAAATCGAGGGTAATCTCAGGTTTTCGCATTCACCGGTTTTCAATTGGCGCTGCGATTGGAGGGAGCGAGGGAGGGCTCGATTCGCCCGGAGCGTAAAACGCTCTGAACGACCGAGCGGACGCACCGCGAAGCCTCAGCGCGCCGGCGAAGTCAGGACTTCGGCACAAACGTCAACCGCAGCTCCTGCACGCGCGGCTCTTTCTCCGGCGTGAGGGTGAAGAACACGTCGACGCGCCCCTTCTCGCCTGTAAGCGGAAACGTCCCGCGCAGCTGGTTCTCAGGCACGATCTCGCCGGCGGTAAGCACGTCGCCTGCCTTGGCCAACGTCGTGCGTGCCTGCTCCCGCCACGCCGCGGCGGAGCGGTCCGGGAAAAAATTCTCCGCCACGATCCGAGCGGCGAGCGCCGCATCCCACGTGCGCACCAGCTCCGCGACCTGCGCGGCCCGCGTGCGCAGGATCGGCGACGGGGGCAGCGCGCGGCGCGGCAGCTTCGCCCGGTCGAGCAGCAGATCCGCGACCCGGGCGTTGACGGCGCCGGTGCCGGCGTAGGTGAGGTTTGCGAAGGACAACACTGCGAACCCATACTCGGGGAAAAACCGCCAGTTGCTGCCGAAACCGGGCAAACCGCCGCTGTGGCCCACGCGCGTCACGCCGCGACTGTCGTGCATCCATGACAGGCCGTAGGCGTAGAAATTCACCGCCGGCTGCGCAGCGCCTTCGAGACCCTTGGCCTGGGCCGCGAGACCGGAAAACAGCGCCGGCAGGTGCATCTCGCGCAGCGTGGCGCGGCGCACGACAGCCAGCTCCGGTCCGTCGCGCGGCGGCCATGCGCCGATGTGCAGCGCCGCATACCGCGCGAAATCGTCGACCGTCGAGAGTAGTCCGCCCATCGCGCCGTAGGTGCCGTCGTGCAGCAGCGGTTCGAGTTCCCACGCCTCCTTCGTCCCGCGGTAGCCGAGCGCGAGCTTGCCCGCCGGCACTTCGGTAAACTCCCAGACCGTGTCTTTCATCCCCAGCGGCCGCAGCATCGTCTCGGTGATCCAGCGCTGGTAGGATTGGCCGGTGACGCTAGAGATGATCTGGCCGAGCAGCGCGTAGGCGAGATTGCTGTATTCGAAAACCACGCCCGGCGGATTGGCGAGGGCGAGGCCGTCGCGCAGCAGCGCATCGAGCTCCGGCACCGTGTCGGCCAGCTGCCGGTCGCCCCACGGGTTGTCTTCGGGAAACCCGGGTGCCATCATGAGCAGATGGCGGATCGTGATCGGCGGCGCATCTCCCGTGAGCGGCGCGGTGCGCGCCAGCGCGGGCACATAGGTGGCCACCGGCTCGTCGAGCCGAAGTTTGCCGGCATCGCGGAGCTTCAGGATCGCCAGCGCCGTGAAGCTCTTCGTCATCGACGCGATGCGGAAGCGCGTGTCGGCCGCGGCCGGGATTTTTTTCGCGATGTCCGCGAAACCGACCGCCCCGGTATGCACGAGCGCACCGTCGAGCACCAGGCCCCAGACGAGTCCCGGATAGTTTTTCTTTTCCGCGCAGTCGCGGAACTCGCGGTCGATCTCCGGCAAAATCGCGTCGACGCGCGCCCGCCGGCCGGCCGGATCTGCGAAAGCCGGCGCCGCATAGGCGTTGGGCGTATCGGCAGCGGCGAGTGTCGCGGCGCCGAGAGTTGAAACCGACGCGACGGCGAAGCTCAGAGCGACTGTGGCAGCGCGAGGAAACAGGTTAAAGCGCACGGCTCTCGAGCCTGCGCCGCCGCCCGCGAATGTCGATGGGCTTCGCGCTCGCGTCATGGCGCCGGGCGCCTTCCCTCGCCGAGATGCTTTCCCCGCGTTGTTTCCGGTGGTGGTGCGTGCTCAGTAATCCCCTCCCGGATCCGATCCCCCTGAAAATCCGGTTCCCTTCCAGTTAAACAACGCCTTTGACCGCGAGCCGCCCTCCCCCGCCGACAACACCGGCACTTCCCTCGGCAGCTACGAGCCGCGCGGGCGGGCGTTCTACGCAAAAGTCACGCGGAAGTTTTGAAGCACCGCGGCCCGGCCGGCTCGCGAAAATTTTCCTCGTCCTGGGTCGCGCGCTCGGTGACCGTAGATTAAATGGCGGCAGCGCGACGACCAGTTTTCCCGACCCACAACTCGACGTGTGACGCTGCGGTTCCGTTTGCGTCCTGAGTTGGGCGCAGCGGAAGCTCACCCCACACCAACCAGCCATGAAATCGCATCGTCTTCTCGCACTCTTCGCCGCGGCCGCCTCGGCGCTGTCGCTTGCCATTCCAGCCTCCGTGCTCGCCCAAGCCGCGCCCACGCCGTCCGCCACCGCGGCCGGGAAAAAAAATTCCAACGTGGAGACCGTGAAGCTCGAGGCCTTCTCCGTGACGGGGACAAACATCAAGCGCCTCGATCAGGAAAAGGTTCTGCCCGTGACCGTGTTCAACCTCGATCACATCGAGGCCCGCAACGCCCTGACGCCCGTCGAGCTGCTGACCGCGCTTCCGCAGGTGACCAACCTCCCGCTAAACGAATCTCAGAACGGCGGCGCCAACTCCCGCGGCGACAACGCCAACGTCAACCTCCGCGGTATCGGCGCTGGCAACACCCTCGTCATCCTCAACGGCCGCCGCCTCGCGCCGCATCCCGTCACTTCCAACGACGCCGGCGTCCCCGCCTTTTACACCAACGTCAACCAGCTCCCCACCCAGGGCATCGAGCGCATCGACGTCCTCCGCGACGGCGCCTCGGCCATCTATGGCTCGGACGCCGTCGCCGGCGTGATCCACTACATCTCGCGCCGCGACCTCCGCGGCACCGAGCTGCGCACGCGTTTCGGCGTGCCCGAGCGCGGCGACGGGCGCAATTTCCAGATCACGCTCACCTCCGGTCGCGAATTCGCCAAGGGCAAGGGCCGCTGGCTTTCCACCCTCGACTTCCTTCAGCGCGACGAGATTCCCTACAGCAGCCGCTCCTTCTCCCGCGAGGGTAACCGCACCGACCGAGCCCCCGCCGGCTTCAACGCCCTCGGCGGCCAGTTCGACGACCGTTCCGCGGTGAGCATCTACCCTTCGTTCCGCATCGGCAATGCGACGACCGCCAGCTTCTTTCGACCGGTCAACGGTACGCTCGCTTTCACCAACGTCAACCCCACGTCCAACCGCGCCGCCAACCCCGAGTCCTTTACCAATCTCAACCAGTATCAGAACACCGGCCAGAGTAAGTCCGACCGGAAAAACTGGTTCAGCCACGTCGAGTATGAGCTCTCGGATCGCATCACGGTGTTCGGCGATTTCTCGATCTACCACTCGACGTCCCACCTGCGGCGCCAGCCCGTGCAGATCAACGGCCCCAGCGCCGATCAGGTCGCGCCGGTCAGCGTGGACAATCCGTTCAACCCCTACGGCTCCCGCTTCTTCAGCCCCACCGGCGCGCCTAATGCCGACGGCACCCCGCGCCTGATGGGCACGCCCCAGGGCATCACGCTCCTCTCCCTCCTCTTCGCTGAGCTCGGCGCCGAGTCGGTCGAGGTCAACTCCGGTGTCTATCGCGGCGTCGCCGGCCTGCGCGGCAAGCTCGGCAACGACTGGAGCTGGGAATCCGCCGCGCTCTACACGCGCGCCTACACCGCCGATGTCTCCAACAACGCCGCCCGCGAGTCGCTCTTCCAGCGCGCGGTGCAGCGGACCGACACCACGGCGTTCAATCCCTTCGGCTACGCCTTCCGCGTCGCTGGCGGCGCGGTCGTGCCCGACCGCCCCTACACCAATCCGAAGTCCGTCCTCGACACGTTTTCGCAGAAATGGCGCCACGACGGTTTCAGCGCGATCACCAGCGCGGACCTCCGCGCCTCGGGCCCGCTCTTCCGTTTCTGGGGCAACACCGTCTCGCTCGCGACCGGCGCCGAATACCGGAAGGAGCAATACCTCGACACCCGCCCCGCCTACGTCGGCAGCAATCCCCCGGGCGTCGGCCTCAACGTGTACGACAACGACTACCTTGTCGCCTCCTACGCGCCCGACTCCTCTGGCAACCGCGTCGTTTACAGCGCCTACGCCGAGGCGGTCATCCCCGTCTTCTCCCCGCAGCGGAATATTCCGCTGGTCCGCTCGCTCGAGATCACCGGCTCTGCGCGCTATGAGAACTACAGCGACTTCGGCACGACCACCCGGCCCAAGGCCGGCCTGAACTGGAAACCCTACGACGGCCTTATGGTGCGAGCCTCGTTCAACCAAGGCTTCTCCGCGCCCAATCTGCCCACGCTCTACGCGCCCACCCGCTTCATTGTGGACAGCGCCCCCGGCTCGAACGACGCCTACCGCTCGCAGACCGTCGGCAATGGCACCTACGTCATGAAGCGTTTCTCCACCGGCAACCTCGCGCTCAAGCCCGTCACGTCCACGGGCAAAAGCGTCGGCCTCGCGCTTGAAGTTCCGAAGATCAAGGGCCTCTCCCTCACCGCCGACTACTGGCAGGTCGATCAATCCAACGTCATCGGCAGCTATTCCGACTCGCAGCTCGTCAACAGCGACGCCGCGAAGCTTAACGCCTTCACGCAGTCCCAGCTCGCCGCCGGTCGCCCCATCGGGCAGATCGATCTCGGCGCCGGGACGGCCAACTACAAGGGCGACCCCGGCATCAAGCGCTCCGCCCCAACGGCCGCGGAAATCGCCGAGTTCGCCGCCTACAACGCCACCCGCCCGCCGTCTCAGCAGGCCGCCGCGGTCGGCCGCATCGATTCCCGGAACATCCAGTTCCAGAATCTCGCGAAGGGCTACGCCAGCGGCGCGGACCTTAGCCTGAACTATCAGCTCCCCAATCTTCCGATTGGCCGCTTCAACCTCAACGCCGACTGGTCCTACATGATCCGCACCTACCAGTTGCGCGATGTGCCCGGGGCAGCCCCCTCGTTCATCGAGCGTCTCAATGTGGATGGCACCACGCGCTGGCGCGGCACGACCGCCGTCAGCTGGCGTAAGGGCAACTGGAACGCCGGCCTCAGCGCCTACTACACCGGTCGTTTCGCCGACCCCGCCGCCACGGTCACCGTCGCCACCTATGCTTCGCTCGGCACGCCGAGCTACATCTCGCGGCAATTCGACAGCGGCAATTACCTCTACCGCTACGTCGTCCGCGACGTCGTCTCCCTCAACGCCTCGGTTGGCTACCGCTTCAAACCCGAAGCCATGCGGGTGTTGCGCAATAGCTCGATCCGGCTGGGCGTCGTTAACCTGACCGACCGCGAGCCTCCGCACACGTCCGACCAGATCGGCTTCTCCGCTGGCGTCCACGGCAACCTCTTCCAAGGCCGCGCCTGGACCCTTGAACTCACGAAGCCACTCTAGTCGGTGCGGCCGTTTTTCGGCGCGGTTTCACGTCTGCCCTTCCAACCTCTCCCCGCCATGCTCCATCCGGTTCGACTCGCGGCCAGCGCCGTTTTGCTCACTGCGCCGTGCGTGCTGATCGCGCAGACGAAAAAGGCCGACGTGCACGCCCGCGTCGACGCCACCAAGTCGGCCTACGATGAGATCGCCCTGAAAATCTGGGACTGGGCCGAGATTGGTTTTCGCGAGACGAAGAGTTCGGCGCTCCTGCAAGCGCAGCTGGGTCGCGAGGGTTTTGCGGTGGAGAGCGGCGTCGCCGGCATGCCGACGGCGTTTGTCGCCAGCTACGGCAGCGGCTCGCCGGTGATCGGAGTGCTCGCGGAGTTTGATGCGCTGCCCGGTGTCTCGCAGGAGGCCGTGCCGGAGAAAAAGGAGCGACCGGGCTCGGCAGCTGGTCACGCGTGCGGTCACCACCTGTTTGGCGCCGGCTCGGTGCAGGCGGCCGTAGCGGTGAAGGAGTGGATGCGGGCCACCGGCCAGCGCGGCACCTTGCGGGTCTATGGGACGCCGGCGGAGGAGGGCGGGTCGGGCAAGGTCTACATGGTGCGCGACGGGGTCTTCGCCGGTGTCGATGCGGTGGTGCATTGGCACTCCGACAGCCGCAACGCCATCACGATGGCGTCCTCGCTGGCGAACAAGTCGGGTAAGTTCCGTTTCTCCGGCGTCGCCTCGCACGCCGCCGCTTCCCCCGAACGCGGCCGCAGCGCCCTCGACGGCGTCGAGGCGATGAACCACATGGCAAACCTACTGCGCGAGCATGTGCCGGAGACCACGCGGATTCATTACGTCATCACCAAGGGTGGCGAGGCGCCTAACGTCGTGCCGGCCGCCGCAGAGGTTTACTACTACGTGCGCAGCCCGAATCGCGACGTCGTGAAGGAAGTCTGGGACCGCATCGAGAAAGCCGCGCAGGGCGCCGCGCTCGGCACCGGCACGACCGTGAAGGTCGAGGTCACCGGCGGCGTCCACGAGCTGCTCATCAACGACGTCCTCGGTCGCCTCATGCACGAGAATCTCACCACCGTCGGCGGCATCACCTACACGCCCGAGGAGCGCGAGTTTGCCCTCAAGATCGGCCGCACCGTCTTCGGCGTGGCGCCGGCGCCCGAGACGGTCGGCCTTATCGCGCCCTACGTCCCGGGCCAGCGCCGCGAGGGCGGCGGTGGCTCGACTGATGTGGGTGACGTCAGCTGGGTCGTTCCCACCGTCGGTCTCCGCGCCGCCACCTGGGCGCCGGGCACGCCCGCGCACAGCTGGCAGGCTGTCGCCTGCGGTGGGGCTTCGCTCGGCCTCAAGGGCATGAACCTCGCGGCCAAGGTCGTGGCCGGCACGCTGCTCGATTTGTTCGCCAAGCCCGCGGTCATCGCCGAGGCCAAGGTGGAGTTTGAGCAGAAGCGCGGCGCCGGTTTCAAATACGTCGCCCTCCTTGGCGACCGCCCGCCGGCTTTGAATTACCGCGACTAGCGGGCTTGGGTGAGCGCCGACTTACCGGCGGGGCGGGGAGGGGTGGCAAGAATTTGAGCGGAACGCTACGTTCACCGACGCAATACCACTCTGACGTGATCCTGGAAATTCGAGTCGCTTGAAGGTTCGGTCTGGGTCCAACCGAAAGGTCCCAGGTCATGAAAGGAAAACGCTACAACACCGAGGAGAAAGTCCGCATCCTACGGGACGTGGGCACGAGCAGGAGCATCGTGGACATCTGTCGGGAGAAAAACATCTCCGACGTGATGTACCACCGTTGGCGAAAGCAGTTCGGACTGACGGGATACGTATTTTCGAGCCACCCCTAAGTTCGGTCTCGATGATGCGTGAGGTTGATACGACGGACGCTGGTTGTCCATCCCTGACCGGAGCCAGGGATGGAGATTGATCCGCCGCGAAGCTTGCTGGCGTCTGGTACCCGACCTTGCTCCGGGGCCTCTTCTGGTTGTACCTCCCCCGGAAGTCTTCGATAACGACACGCGCTTCGGAAAGCGTCCAGAGCTGTTCGCGATTGAGGCACTCGTCGCGGAAACGGGAATGGAGCGATTCTACAAAGCCATTCTGCCGCGGGCTGCCGATTTCGATGTTGGCACTCCCGCGTATGCTCATCGAGTACGGTCAGTATGCGCAGCGCACCGCCGCGCACGGTCGCGTCGGCCACGAAAAGCCAGGTCCAAACGCGGTTCTTCTGCGCAGCCTTGGTGGGTAGGCCGGTCGACGGTCCGCGGCGGGGGAGTCGGCGGCGCGTCGGCGGTACCCGCAGCCCCTCCTGCCGGCGCAGCCGGCGGACCTAGCGCAGGCCGATTTGCCAGCCTTCCGCCTTGAGCTCGGCCAGGATCCGGCGATGGCCATAGCGCGGGTTCTCGTTGCTGAGCGCAGGGAGCCGCTGCACCAACTGCTGCTGGCGGCTCGTGCGCTCACCGGCCCGATACCAGTACCCGGAGCGCGACAGCCCGAGGATCCGACAACCAGCCCGCCCGGAGCACACACCTTCTCTGACGGCCGCTGCCACGACCTGCTTCTTGGGCCCCGGGCTCACAATTTTTTTCGAGGGCGTACTCCAGAACCTCCTTCGCCCGCATCGAGTCGGCGAGCATCTTCTTCAGCTCCGTGTTCTCCCGCTCCAACCCCTTTAGCCGCTTCGCCTCGTTGAGGTTCAGGTGCCCGAACTGCTTTCGCCAACGGTGGTACGTCACGTCGGAGAAGTTTTTCTCCCGACAGATGTCCACGATGCTCCTGCCCGCATCCACGTCCCGTAGGATGCGGACTTTCTCCTCGGTGTTGTAGCGTTTTCCTTTCATGATCTGGGACCTTTCGGTTGGACCCCGACCGAACCTTCAAGCGACTCGAATTTCCAGGATCACGTCACAGATTTCCTTCCAGTTGACCGTCAAAAACGGATTCGACATGAAAACGCTCCGAAACTAACCACCCGGCGTTCCGAATACCCCAAATCTGAATCAAAACCGGTGAAATCCAATAACTCCATTACGCTTTTCTCCGCTTGGCTGGCGCTTGCCTTGCCTCCCCTGCAGGCCCAGCAGGCCTCGTCCGACGGGCCGAGTTCAACCAAGCCGCCGAAAGACGACCGGGTCCTGCTCTCTGCGTTTGAAGTCAACTCCACCCAAGACCGGGGCTACACGTCCAACAACGCTGCTACAGGTTTCAAGACGAACGAAACGCTGCTGCGGATTCCTCAGGCGGTCACGCTGGTCACGCGCGACTTGATCGACGACCTGGGATACGCTGACTCCTCCAACATTCTCCAATTTGCCGGCGTCTCAAATTTCTACGCTGGCGAGGCAATGGCGATGCGCGGCACCCGCATCAACAACCCCTATCTTGACGAAATGCGGGACGGCACGCCGTACCTCGACAACGTCAATATCGACTCGTACAGCGTGCTCCGCGGCCCTGCGGCGACCCTCTACCTAGGAGCATCCCTCGGTGGCACAGTGCTCAAGACATCCAAGCGACCCCTGAACAAGGCGCAGCGCGTGCTGACGGCACGCGTCAACCAAAATGGCGCCTATCGGAGTGAGGTCGACTTCACCGGACCCGTCGCGAAAGTCGGCGACATCGCCGTGGCCTATCGCTTGGTGGCGGCGCAGCAGGGGGGCGACCAGTACTTCAAGAACATGGAGGACGAGCGTACGGTGGTGCACCCCACGCTTCAGTTCTCGGCCAAAAACACCGTGGTGCGCATCGCGTTCGATTACCAGCACCTGCTGCACATCCCCAACGCCAACAACTTCGTCACCCCAACGGGAAAGCTCTACACCGGAGCGGGCCGCGATGAGGGCTACTTTGTCAAGGGAACGATGGAAGACTTCCATCGCCGCGGATTTCGCTTCATCGCCATCCAGAAACTTTCGGAGAACTGGGACGTGAAGGTTGCTGCCACGCGTTGGTGGTTTTCGCGCCTAGGCAGCGTGGTCTTTCCGAGCGGAGGAGTGAATTGGCCGAATCAAACCGTGAGGTTTACCGCGCGGCGCAATGACGAGAAATTCGACTTTTCGGTCGCGCTGCTCGACATCAACGGCAAATACCAACTCGGTAAAATTGGCATGTCCACCGCGGCCGGTGCGAGCTACAGCGACGAGGTCGGCAAGAGCCGATTCTGGTCTTCCGCCGCATTTGGCAGCCAGACGGTGCCGATCGCGAATCCCCGGCTCGACCTCCTCACCGCGCCGCTGACCCGCGACTACCCCGCCCCAGCGAACCCCGGATCGGGAGCGACGACTTACCGCGGCGACGTTTACGTCCAACAGAGTGTCGAACTGCTGCCGGATCGTTTGACCGCGGTCGTCGGCTTGACCCAAAGCAAGATCAAGACCAACCGAATCGCCAATCTCGCGACGCGGCCGCCCGCCACGGTGACGCAGGGCGACGAGCTGCTGCACCGCTTCGGTCTCGTACTCAACCTCGCGAAGGACCTGGTCGTCTACGGGATGGAGTCGACGAACTTCTCCCCTTCGGGCAGCCGTGACGTGAACCTCAATCTCCTGCCGAGCGTCGAGGGCAAGGGTCGCGAGGCAGGCATCAAGACCGCCTTCCTCGACGGCCGGATCTCCTCAACACTTTCCTTTTTCAAGCTGGCGCTGACCAATCAGTCTTTCTTCGCCGGGGTGCGGCCCGACGGAATCAGCTACTTTGCCCCCATTGGATCAACCACCCAAAAGGGCTTCGACTTCGATCTCGCCCTGTCGCCGGTTCCAGGACTGCAGTTGGTGGCCACCTACTACAGGGGCAAGGTCCGCGACCAAGCGGGAAATAAAGTGGCCAACTCCTATTCTGGCGACCTGAGCTTGGTCGGGCGCTATGAGTTTCAGGGGGGAGCTTTGAAGGGATTGATGCTGGGGGCGGGCTTCTCGCGCATCAGCGGCCGGCAGGTTGCGATCGGCGCGTACACGACGGGCGTGGTCGGACAGGGTCCACTGATCGAGATGGACCCCGGCAACCTCGTGAACCTGTTCGGGACCTACCGGCTCAACTCCCGCTGGACCCTGCGCGGCAATCTCGATAATATTTTGGATGAAGCATACCCGCTCGGGGCGCAGAATGCGTTCTTTGTGGATCCAAGCCCTCCCCGGACGTTGTCGCTCTCCGTGATCTATCGCTTCTGACCGTCTGCTACGGGAGGGAGGTCAAGCGTTTGTGCGTTGTGTCCCCGGGGCGCTTCCGTGGAGTTGCAGCGGTTTCGCTCAAGCCGGCCCGGAGGCATTGGGCTCACCTCTGGCGATCGCACGGGCGCTCTCCCGGGGTCGAAGTGGCCCGAAGGGTCTCCTAGCTCGGCCACGTTGGATCGCGACCTTCGGCGGGAACGGCGGCTACCCGGCCTCCATGCAATTGAGGGACGGCCGGTTGCGCGCGGACTATTGCGCAAAACGTGAACCCCGGCATGGAGGCCACCCGATGGTGACCGTTGCGTGGAAAATCGCGCCCTCGCTATTACCAAGCTCGTGTTCACGACTGCGGGTGGCTTCATCGCCCTGATCAGTTTCGGCTGCAAAAAAACCCGCACCCCCGGGCGCCCCGCGGCGACCTCCAGCACTCCGCATCTCGCCTAATGAAACTCCTGACTCGTCTCATCTTCACGCTCCCCTCCGCCCTCGTCGTGGCCGTCGTTGCGATCTCGGCTCCCGCCGCCTCCGCAGCAGATCAGCAGCTCCACAAAGTCCGCGACGCCATTCTCTACGACGAGCCCCGCTTCTACAACGCGTTCCCCTCGGTCGTCCGGCGGCCGGACGGCGAGCTGTTCGTCGCCTTCCGCCGCGCTCCCGATCGCAAGGCCCTCGGCGAAAAGGGCAACCACCACGTTGATCCGAACAGCTACCTTGTTTCGATACGGTCCCGCGACCATGGCCAGTCATGGAGTCCGGACCCCGAGCCGCTCTTTGCGCATCCGCTCGGCGGTTCGCAGGACCCTTGCCTCCTGCAGCTCAGCGACGGGGAAATGATTTGTCTCTCGTACCTCTGGACGTTCGTGCGCCCGGACGGGATCCCGAACCTCAAGCCGCCCGTCTTCCAGAACTACCCGGGGTCCTTCTTCAGCGGTGGCTTCTTCGTCCGTTCCTCCGATGGGGGGGCCTCGTGGAAGGGCCCATTCTCCCCGCCGACGATTCCGCCGGAGAAGTACCTCAGCCCCCATGGCGATCCGTTGCCAGCGTACAATCGCGGCGGTGCGATCCAAGGCCGCGAGGGACGGCTCTTTTGGGCAGCGGCGGCGAACGATCAGGTCAGCCCGCGCCGGACCTCGGTTCACCTCCTGACCTCGGAGGATCGCGGACAGACGTGGACCTATAGCGCGCCAATCGCTGCGGACGCGAAGGCATCCTTCAACGAGACTTCACTGTACGAGACGCCGAAGGGGGATCTAATCGCGTTCCTGCGCACCCAGGACCTCGAGGACCAAGCCTGCATCGCCCGCTCCGACGATGGCGGACGAACCTTCCAGCCCTGGCGCCCGATGGGCTTCCGAGGTCATCCGCTCCACGCCCTCCGACTTCCGGACAACCGCGTTCTCCTGACCTACGGATATCGGCACAAGCCCTACGGCATCCGGGCCCGCGTGCTCAATGCTGAGTGCACCGATTCCGCGACGGCGCCTGAGATGATTCTGCGGGACGATGGTGGCTCCACCGACCTCGGCTACCCTTGGTCGGCGATGATCGACGACACCCGCGTGCTTGTAGTGTATTACTTCAACCGTGACGGTGGCCGACGCCACATTGCGGCGACGTTTCTCAGCTTGCGCTGACCGCTTCGGGTCGGCCGGCGCGCCGATCGGCAAGAGGCGTTGTGCCCGGCCATCCTTCTATTCCATCGTCCCCGCCCATGTCCTCCAGTCGTCGTTCCTTTCTCCTCTCAGCGGCGGCAGGCGCCGCGCTGGCCCCCCTCGTCGGAGCCCCGGCGACGGCCGCAACCGCAGTGGCGCGATCTGGCCCCCCCGATACCCGGATGGGCCTGCGAGAAAGGCTTCGGTCGCGGCACCGCAACCTCTTCAACGGGGACACCTGCTCTTTCTTTTACAACCCGGAGAAGTGGCAGCCGGAGGACTTCACGCTCAAGGATGGCCAAGGTCGGCACGGACGCGTGCGCCTGCCCGTGGGCGGCCCATTCCAAGCGAAGGCGATCCTCCGTTACGTGGAGTTGCTCGCGGAATCCGGCATCGACACCTTCGTGATCAACGCCAACGCCTCCCGTGCGTGGTACCCGAGCCGAAAGATTCCCTCGATTCTGGACGGTTACCGCCGGGGCGACCGGGAATTCTTCCGCGGTCATGCAAGCAGTGCGGGTGCGGTGAAGCCGGAGGAAGTGGAGGACTTCCTTGACCGTTTCGAGGCATTCTTCGGACTGTACCAAGACCTGATTGACGCCGGGGTGGATTGGTTGGCGGAAACGGCAAAAGCGTGCCGGGCGAGTGGCATTACGCCGTGGGTAAGCGTCCGGATGAATGACTTCCACGGCTGGGCGAACCCGGCTGGGAGCTTCTTCAATCACCCGCTGCTGGCGCAGCCAGAGATGCGGCTCAAGCGTTCGGCCTATTCGCCGACGATGCGCAATCCGCTTTACCGCGAGGGCCTCAACTTCGAACGGGCAGAGGTCCGCGCGGCGCTATTCGCCCAGATCGGCGAGGTCGTCGAGGAGTATGACTTTGAAGGACTGGAGCTCGACTGGCTCCGCAATCCGATGTGCTGCGAACCGGACGCGACGCCGGAGACGGTCGCGATGATGACCACGTGGCTGCGCCAGGTTCGCGCGCTCGTCGATGCCCAAGCTCGGCGCACCGGGCGCCCGTATCCGTTCGGCCTGCGCATTCCTGGACGCTTGGAAACGCTGCGGAGCATCGGTCTCGATGTGGAGGCCCTCTGCCGCGAAGGCGTGGTGGACTGGGTCGGGGTCTCGGGCTTCTGGTGCACCGCGTGGGAAATGCCCCACGACGACCTGCGTCGGCGGCTCGGGAACGAAGCCGTCATTTACGGCGGACTTGAGGCGGGCGCGAACGTGATGCCCACCCGGTCCGCCAATGGTGCGGTGGTGCAGCAGGTCCGCCGGATCACCTCGAGTCGCGAGATGCTTCGGGCCAACGCGGCCGGTAAGCTGGCCCTTGGCGCGGATGCGCTGGAATGGTTCAACTTCTACACGACGGATCAAGCGCATATCCCGGGCCTTGTCTCCGACTACGCCGCCTTGCGCGACCTGCACCGGATCGATGGGCTCCGCGGGCAGCCGAAGCACTACGTGCTTTCGCGCGCGGCAAACGTGCTGACGCACATCCCGTTCGAGGTACCACCACAACTGCCTCTCGCACTCCCGGCAGCCGCCTACCACGCGTTCCGTCTCCCGATGTGCGCGGAACCAGCGGATGCCCCTTTGGAGGTGGTTGTGCAGGTGATCCTGCGCGCGAGCGAAACGATCGGAGCCCTGCCGGTCTCCCTCAACGCGAGTTGGCCGCGCTTGGCCCTAGAACGAACCGACCAACTCCTCTCCCCCTGCGGCTCACTCACCCATCACGTCGCCGACCACATCGCCTTGAACGTCCGTTTCCCGATCTCCCTCGTCCGGGAGGGCTGGAACGAGATCGTGGTCGAGAATGGCGGACCGGATTTGCTGACGCTCATCGGTCTCGAGGTCGGCGTTTTGCCCCGCCGCACCGAGACGTGAGCCCCGCCTCCGCTGCGACTTACCCGCCCCGTATCCGATCCCCTGAAAATCCCGTTTCATTCCCGAAACAGCGCCGCGATCCGGCGAAAGCCGAAACGCGGGCGCGCAGCCGACAACACCCGGATCCGCGCCACCAACCGCAACCAATGCCCCGTCGTCAGCCGCGCGCGATACCGATAGGTTTCGCGGCCCAGGCGGAGGCACTGGCACGCTGCCCGCCCGGAAAAAAGGCCGACATCGGCGAAGAAGGCGGCCCTCCATCGCTTGTGCTCCAAGCTTACCATTTTTGCGTGGATCGCCTCCAGCACCCTTTGCTTCGGGAGCGAGTCCGCCAGCATCCTCTTCAGCTCGCTGTTCTCGCGCTCCAGTTCCTTCAGCTGCTTCGCCTTGTTTACCTCCATCATCCCGAACTCTCGCTTCCAGCGGCGGAACGTCACCTCCGAGATGTTAAGTTCCCGGCAGACCTCGATGATGCCTTTGCCTCTGTCGGCCTCCCGCAATATGCGGATCTTTTCCTCGGTCGTGCGTCCTTTGCCTTTCATGAACCCGGTTTCCTTTCTAGGCGCCCCAGGCTGTCACTGCCAGCGGATCAATTCTAGGCTTTCGCCTCCTCATGCTCGCCGCTCCCGCGTTGCGCCTCGCCGACCGTCTCGACGGCCGACGCCAGCGAATGCCGTCAGCGACGCTACTTGATCGCGGTCTCGAAGATGTAGAGCGTGGACTTCCCGTCCTCGGGCATAAAGTACGCCCGTAATCCGTCGCTGGTGGGCTCAACCCAGAACGGGTTCTGCGTCATCGGCAGTCCGGAATCGGTCCACAGCTCCACGGGGATCTGGAAGATTGGGCGGTTGTTGGCGAGATCGACGATCTCAAGGCCGCCGAGCGGAAAGCGCGGGCCGTCCTTCTTGACCTGGTAATTGTTGAGTCCCGAGCACAGCGCTTCTCCACGGCCGAGGTACTTGCAATCCTGATAATCGATATAGCCCGACGGATTCGCGACCCGAAGGTCGTCCGGCGGCGTCATCGCGTTCGTCGGAACGCCGTCTGCGCCGAGCGTCCAGCGATAGAACCGGCGCGAGCCCCAGCTCACCCCGTGCAGCGACTTGCCTTCGGTGTTGTGCACCAGCCCGCCGATGTGGTCCCCGTAGCGGAAGACTTCCGTAGCCTTCATCGCAGACGGGTCTACGCGATAGATGACAGCACGACTGTTGGGGCGATATTCGGCGACGGGCACCCAGATCGACTTGCCGTCGTAGTCGATGCCACCGGGGTGATACATTGAGCCCTCGCCCAGCACGAGATCGCCGATCAGGTTGCCTTTCATATCCATCTTGAACAGATGGCCGACACCTTCGCCGGTATCCCGGTCGTAACCGTCGCGGGCTTGCGGATACGGCTTGGTTGGCTTCTTGATGTCGACCGACGACACGTAGAGCAGGTCGCCAATCTTCACCATGCCTTGCGGATGAAACGTGTTGAAGGTGACCGGCACTGCAGCGGCCCTCTGCCATTGTACCCCGCGCGTAAGCTTCTTCAATCGCTCGCTGATCGATGCTCCGGAATCGGACATCTGCGCGAGTGCCGGCGCGGTCGTGCCGGACGCCGCGATGCACGCGGCGGCAGCTAAACTGCAAGCAATCCTGAGCATTATGAGCACCTCCGCCGTTTACTCCTCGACTTCAAGCGCGTTCTCTCGGCGACCGAAGTTAAGGGGGGACATGAGTGATACTTGAAAAACGAGCTACGGATTTTCGAGCCAAACTCAAGTTTGATGCGGATAATAAAATAGGGTTGATGCGACTGACGCTGGTTATCCATCCCTGACCAGAGCTAAGGGATGGAGATTGATTCGCCTCGAAGCTTGCTGGCGTCTGATACCCGAGCTTCCGGTGCGGTCGCTGATGGTTACCCATCAGTCGAAACTCCTTGATGACTACCCGCTACCGCGGGAGTGCGTTGGCGATGAACTCCGGGCCGTTGTCGGAGCGAATGAATTCTGGGGCTCCCTGCGGAGTGATCGCCGCCTGCACGAGCTTGATCGCATCGCTGGACTTGAGGGCTCGGTCCGCTTTGAGCACCTGGCTCTCCCGCGTATGCTCGTCGAAGACGGTCCGCATGCGCGGCGCCCCGCTGCGAACGGTGGCGTGGAATCGTGCTCTGGACGCTTCCGTGAGGGTGCCTCAATAGCGAGCCACTGTGGACGCTGACCGAGGCCCCGCTCGTCCTCGAGGAATTCCGAATTGAGTACCGCCCGCGGCGTCCCCATGAACGTCGTGATTGCCACAGCTGCGAGAATTATGCTCGACGACGCCCTGCGGTCCCGACTCCGGTCGGCCTTCGGCCTCCCTCCGTCGGGTCAGCGCAAATAACAACCGATAGATCGGCCCAATGTACCATCCCGGATAACACCCCGGGCGGCTCGAAAACTTAAGTCCGGTCACGATTACCAAGATGCGCACCCCACCCCTCCCACCGCTTGTCGGACGAGACTCCGACGATTCAGCGACAGGAATCCGCGCATGAGTCTCGCCGGCGGAGGCGCCGTCGCCATCTGGCACGACATCGTGCCGGAGGGGCGTGAAGAGTTCTACGCTTGGCACGGCCAAGAGCACATGCCCGAGCGGGTCGCCATCCCCGGCTTCTTGCGTGGCCGGCGCTACGTTTCGTTGGCGGCGTCGCTCGAGTTCTTCAATTTGTACGAAACCGAAAGCGTGGACGTGCTGGGGGGATCGGACTACGCTGACCGGCTTAACCATCCGACGCCGTGGACCTCGTCGACGGTGAAGCACTTTCGCAAGGTCGCGCGCTCGCTCTGCGGTGTCGCTGCCTCCCATGGGCGCGCGGTCGGAGGGCTTTGCGCGACGCTGCGTTACGATGCCGGCGAATCGACGGCCGCCGTCCATCTCGCCGCGATGCGCGATGACTTCCTACCGAAACTCGCGACGCTCCCGGGCATCTGCGGCGCCCACCTCCTTGTCGCGGACGATGCCGCGAGCGGCGTGGTCAACGCAGAGCAGCGAGCGCGCGGCGAGGCCAATGCCATTCCCCGCCGCGTCGTGATGCTTGAGGGCTGGGGCGACGCGCAATCCTTCATTACCACCGCGCGCGAGCGGCTGGCGGATCGCGCGATGATCGCGCTTGGCGCAAGCGGACCGTTCGCGCTCGACATCTACCGGCTTCAAGTCGCGCGGCAGAAAAGCTGACCGCCCGGGCGCCCGACTGGCGGCATCATGATCACCTCACGCAATTCTCCGCGCGAAGGATCGCTCTCGCCGGGGCCGAGGCGAAGGGTTTTCTGCGATGAGGTCTGCGTCCACCGCGCTTGGTCTCGAGTACTTCCCGCTCGAGTTTCGGCTAGGACCCGAGCCCGAGATACACACGAGGGCGGAGGAGTTTTGCGGGAGATGCGCGCTCGGCCTACCGGGTGGGACTTTTCTCTTCGGGCGATTCCCTGCGACGTAATTGAAGACTGCCGGCACGCCGCGGGCCAATTTCCAGCCCCAGCACCTAGCCGTCATCGGCTTCGACAACGTCGCGTTCGCCGACGGCTGCGCCAGGCGCGGGAGAAGCGTTCCTTCCTTTTCTCGGCGGCGACTAGCGCCGCACTGGCCCTCTTCGCCGGAACCCCAGCGATGGTGACATGATCCCGGCCTACTTCATCTCTCGCAGGCGCACGTTGCGCCACCGCGCGGAATACGGACCGCTGCCCTTCTTGACGCTGTGGACCTGGAATCCGATGTACCCCTCGGGGTCGTCTGCCTGACGAAAGTCCGCCGTAGGCACGCCGTTCACCCAGCTTTGATAGCGGTCCCCTTTCACTGCGATACGATACCTATTCCACTCGCCCTTTTTGAACGCCGCCTTCGCCTCTTCAGTGCGAATCGACTCGGTCTTAGTCAGGATGCTCCACCAAGTACCGCGCCGTGCCTCGTCGTAAAAATCGCCCGCCGTGCCGTTGATCGCGATCTCACACTGCGGACCGTACATGCGACCCGGAGGGTGCGCCTTCTTGGACTTTGTGCCGCTCGGAATTGGGTCGCCCTCCTTTACCACCTTGCTGCGCACCTGCACACCGGAATTCAGCTGGTCGTCGACCTTCACCTCGAACTCGAGCTCGAAATCCTTGTACGGCCCCTTGATCAAGAAAGTGTTCGGACTGCCGTCGGCCGTCGTGCCGATCAGCACGCCATCTTCGACTTTGTACGACGCCGTGCCGCTGACGATCGTGGCGTCACCCAGGCCGTCTTTGAAAAGGGCCTGCCAGCCGTCGCCGGACCTCGTCTTGTCGACTGCTTGCAGGGGAACCGCCGCCAGCGCTGCACCGGCCAGTGCGGAAAAAAACGACGCTCGGGTCATAGTCATAGGGAAGTAAGAGGGACGCCGGAACGAACTGGTCTAACTTTGATAACGAACCGGATCAGTAAAAGAGGTGACAGGTTTGGCGTTGGTTGGCAATCCCCGGCGGAGAGGCAGATCGGCTTGGCGGTCCGGCCCGGAGCCTGAAATTGCTAAAGCGCTTTTTGCCACGAAGCGGCGAAAGGCTTAAAACTGGGGGAGCTGTACGGTCGGTGTAAGAGTGCAGGCGGAAGTCTTGGATGAAGACGCCTGCCTCCGTCAGCAGCCAGAGTTGCTTGAGATTTAGGCATTCGTCGCGGAAGCGGCGGCGGAAGCTTGCGACGGACCCGTTCTCCCGCGGGCTGGCTGGGGTGAGGTGGGTGGTTCTGATTTTCTAGTGAGCCAGCCACGGCCGGCGATCCTTCGCCGTAAACCCCGGTGCTCGGTGTTTGGCGATGGCAGCGCGGACCAAGGTGATCACGTCAGCGGAGCCGATCCAACGCTCGGGCCGCCGATTCTACACCTCCTTGCTCGTCGAACGCCGTGAGAATGCGGTGGGGACCACCGTGAACGATCGCCTCCGCCGCGAGCGGAACAGAGCGGGACGCAACCTGCAACCGTCGACCTGCCGCCGACACGCCTCCCGTGCGAGCTTGGTCACGGCGCTCGCGGCGAGACCTGCCGGTGGGTTCGCCGGGGCGGCGGTTGGAGGATCCGTTGCAGGTTTCAACCTGACCCCCTCGACGCGATCCCGTCGGCGCGATTCCGGGCAGCTAATCGGTGACACGCGGCTGGTCTCGCCGCGCCGGGACGCGCGGCGCTTTTGCGCTCAGCAGGTGCCCTTCACCCCCTGCCGCTGCGCCGAGCCGGGAGGTGATTCCGACGGAGGTGCTTCCCGTGCGACCCCAGGAGAAAAAATGCCATCCGCGCATTAATGACGAAGGACGACGCGGTCTGCATCGCCGGGTCAGTATTTGCAACGCAGGCTGGCGGAAAAGGAGCGGGCGAAGCGGGGGCCGTAAACATAGTCGCTGTCGCGATTGGCGCCGGTTTCGAGATCGCGCTGACGCTGGTCGAAGACGTTCTTCACGCCGACGGACCAATCGAGCTGCCGGCGACCGATCCAAAAGTGGCGCTTGAAGCCGAGGTCCGCCACATAGAAAGCGGGCGTTCGGTTGAGCGTGCCGGTGGTGTTGTTTAGCGCCTGCATCCGGCCAGTGTATTTCAGGCCAGCGAAGGCCTCGAAGCGCTCGTTCGGCGTCCAAGCGGCCTGAGCAACGGCGCTCCAGTCGGGCGTTTTCAGATAGCGGCGAGTCGCAATGACGGTCGTGCCGCCACCACCTGTGTCGTCAAAGACGACCTCGGGCTTTTCGAAACGGGAGCGGAAATACGCCGCGCCTGCGGTGAGCCGAAGCGCGGAGACGGGGCGAAAAAAGAAGTTCGTCTCAAGTCCATCGATGCGCGAGCCAGCGGCGTTCCCGCGCGTCTGGCTGAGCGATCCGTCGGCCGCGGTCTCGATCTCACCAAGGACGAAGGTGTCGCGGATGTCGGTCACGGAAGCGGTCGCGTCGAAGGCCCAGCGCGGCGCGACCAAGCGCGAGCGCCAATCGAAACCAGCGCTGGCGGTGCGAGCGCGTTCTGCGGTAAGGCCGACGGCGTTGCGGGTGCGCACCTGCTCGGCGCCGAGAGTGTCGACGTGCAGATCCTCGCTGAAGATCTCCGGCGCACGGAAACCGGTGGAGACACCGGCGCGGAACTTAAGGCGGTCCGACGCGGAAAAGGCCGCGGCGACGCGCGGCGAGAGGATCGCGTCGTCGAGCACGGAACTTTTGTCGAGTCGGGAACCGAGCACCAGGTCAAGGGCAGGCGAGAGTTTCCATTCGTCCTGCACGAAACCGCCGGTGTTGCGGTAAGTGTCGTCGGCGGTGACCCGGCGTCTCGCGCCGGTAAAATCTCGGTTCTGGTCGCGGACCGACTCGCGTTTATGCTGCACGCCAAAGGCGAGCGCATGGGCGCCGCGGCGCCAGTTGAATTGCGTGTCGAAATAGTACAGCGGGTTCCGGGTGAAGCCGTATTGGTTGAACGAAGTGGCGGCCGCGCTGCCCCTCACGGCGGGGTCGAGTTGCTGGGGATCGTAGCCGGGCGCGCGCGGATCGGTAACGACATCGCCGAGCCCGCCGTAGAAGCTGCCTCGCTCGATGTGGGCGAAAGAGTAGCCAGCGTGAAAGTCGAATTCGGGCGAGACATTCTGCTCCCAAGCAACCCCGCCACGGTGATACTTTGTGTCGAGCGACTCAGCGATGTTGGCGAGATACTCGGGTTGATCGAGCCGGTTGCCGCCGCGGCGGCTTTCCCGGGTGTATTGGTAGTTGGCGCGAATCCGCGTGGCGCGTGTCGGCACAAACCACGCCTGCGTGCCAGCAACGCTGAGCTCCTTGGCGGTGAGTTCCGAGAAGCCGTCGCCGTTAAAGTCGCTCGCGTCGTTGCGCGCGCCTTGACCCACGAAGGAGAGACCGAGCTTGCCGTCTGCGAGAACGGTGTTGGCGCGGGTGGCGGCGAAGAACAGCGGCGAGCCCTTCTGCCACTCGACGCCCACCTCGACGAAACCATCGCGGCCGCGCGGCGAAGCGGGGATGAGGTTGATAACGCCCGCGACGGCGCCAGGCCCGTAGAGGGCGGAGCCACCACCCTTCACGACTTCGATTCGGTCCACAAAGGCGGCTGGGATCTGCTCGATGCCGTAGACGCCGCCCAGCGCCGAGAGCAGCGGAGCGCCGTCAAAGAGAATCTGGTTGTAGGCGCCGCTGAGGCCGAGGAGCTGGATGTCGGACGTGTTGCAATTCTGGCAATTGCTCTCGACGCGCAGCCCGTTGAGCAGCTCGACGGCGTGGGAAAAGTTGAGCGTGCTGCGCAGCTCGATGTCCTCACGGAGGATGACTTCGGTGCGCACGGGCACATCCTCAAGCACCCGCGCGGTGCGCGTGGCGGTGGTGACGGTGAGTTTGGCAAGAACGACGGGCGAAGCGCTCGTAGTGGCGGCGTCCGGCGGCGGCGCTGAAGCGGCGGTGGTCTGAGCCCGCAGGACGGGCGTGAGGAGCAAAAAGACGGGGAGAGAAAAACGTGAGAACATCAGGGATCTGGGTGGGCGGACGGGAGGGAAGAATTCGGCACCGCCCAACCGATCGTAAGCCGGCGATGGAATGATGCGTCCGGGGCTTGAGCCCTAAGAGGCGTGACGCGTAGCCCGATTCGAAGGCGAGCAGCGCAACAGCAAAGTGGCAACGCGCTCACCGATGCAAGCGGGAAAACTGCCAGCGAAAGCGCCAGCGCCCGAGGGAACCGTCTGAGCAGCGGCAGCAGCACCCGCGATTCGAGGGCGGCCGTGACCCAGCTCTGCGCGAACTGTGTGATACTGCAGCTCGCTTCGTCACCGGCCGAGACCGGTCATGTGACCGGACTCAAGTTTTCGCGCCATCCCGAATGTTAGTCTGAGATGTTGTAGGGGTTGATTTACCGATTCTTGCTGCTGCCGCCTCGACGGGGGGCGCCGAAGGTCGATCGGCACCGGGGCGGGGCGGGGCGGGGACGCCCGGCTTGGGCGATCCATCTGACGTCGCGGGAAAACGCGGGGCGGAAAACTGGCCCTTGGGCAATTTTCGCCGAGTCAGGCCAAGGCACGGTGCAGAGTGGGACGGTCGGGCCAGCCGGATCGGTTGACCAGCCGCAGGGAGGTCACGCTACCCGGACCTCCCGCCAAGGCTCCGTTAAGACCCCTAGGGCCCACACCTTCGAGGGCCTGGAGCCGGGGGGAAGCATCTGCGTCCTGCACTGGCCTGACCCCTTGCAA
>Ga0194123_10002180_pt1 | contig 26426 bp, 26 predicted proteins | sample TA2MahsurfametaG_5_FD_155479 | JGI IMG/M metagenome (GOLD analysis project Ga0194123, IMG submission 155479) | Freshwater microbial communities from Lake Tanganyika, Tanzania - TA2015023 Mahale A surface | ecosystem: Environmental > Aquatic > Freshwater > Lake | place: Tanzania: Lake Tanganyika... | reverse complement strand
CTAAATACCAAGATTAATAAGCAGTTAAGTCATTTATTATAAAACGTTCCCACCTTTAGCGGGGTGCAAAGATACTCATTCTTTTCAATTCAACAACCTATTATTTGTGTTTTTTGAAAAAAAATTGCAAGTAATCGGTGAAATTTAGATTATAAGGATAAGAATCAAAAAACAAATGATGTTGATAACTCTAAATTAGCTATAACCATTTGTCGTTTTTCATTTCTCCTAGAATGATTACTCTCTTCGTTCGAGAGTAATCTTCAGCTGCAACAACCATTTGTTCTTTCGTATCGCGACGAACAAAAATGGAGCCATTGCCCATTGTTTTAACTTCAATGTAAAATCCGTCTTTTAAACGTGCTGGTTTGGTTGATGGTCTTCCCATATTGGTACTCGTATTTAAATAATAAACAATACTAAAAGAGAAAAGTTTGATTTTAACTGATTTTATGGGTTTAAATCGTACCGATGATTAAATTCTATTCCGAATTAACTCTTCTAGCCCATTAATAAAATGAACATTCGTATTACTGCTTGGAACTAATTGAACTCTTTCTCCTCCATTTTTTGTAAATATTTCTTGATATTCCTCACCAATTTCTATAATAGTTTCAAGACAATCAGCCACAAAAGCCGGACTGAATACCAATAAATTCTTTGCCCCATTCTTACCCAATTCTTCAACTATTTTATCAGAAAAAGGTGTTAACCACTTTTTATCTAAACGAGATTGAAAACAAACTGTATAGTCCTTTTCAGAGAGGCCTAATTTTTCTGCTATGAGACGTGTGGTAGCATAACTCGTTGCTTTGTAACAATATTTATTTTTATCATTTAATTCGGTTTCACATGGTTGGTCTGAGCATAAATTAGTACCGGCGTATACCTTGTTGACTTGCCTTTCAGGTAAGCCGTGATAAGAGAAAAGCACGTGATCATAATCTTTCAGGTTAAATTGAGAAGCATTATCTGCAATGGAATTAATGTATCCTTCATTATCAAAAAACTGGTTAATAATTGATATTTCAGGAATTACCCACCACTTTTGAATGATAGACATTGCTTTTTCAATTGCCGAACCACTTGAGGCGCTAGCATATTGCGGGAATAATGGGAGGAGTATAATCTTATCATAATTTTCTTTTTGCATTTTATCTAAGACATTATTCATTGAAGGATTTTGATAGCGCATTGCAAATTCAATTGTAATTACTTCGGACTTAAATCTCTCTTGCAGGAGCGTCTTGAGATTATCAGTGTGACAAAGGAGAGGTGAAAATCCATTTCCGTGCTGCCATAATTCCTTGTATACTTTAGTTGATTTTGGGGCCCGAAAGGGGACTATAACCCCATTTACAAGAAGTTTTCTTGCTAGCCAAGGAATATCAATTACTCTGTAATCATTTAAAAACTCTGATAAGTATCTTCTAACCGAGCTCAAAGATGGTTTATCTGGAGTTCCTAACTGAATTAATAAAACACCAATTTTCATACTATTCGCTGTTGATCTACTAATTTTTCTTATTCGAGATGTTAGTATCTATAACTAAAAAGCTAACATCCAATGTGAAGAACTAAAATAATTCTAAATTGTTCGCTAACTATCTTGGAAAAGCACATTTATTCGTTCTGCCAAGGCGAAAGGTGATTGAAAAACTATAATACACAAACCAATCACTTGTTGAAGAATTGCCTCTTTTACCATACCTAGAACCATCCAAGGCTCTGTTTGAAAGCTCTTCTGCCACCGATTGATCTTGATCGAAAGCATTGGGATCAACATTGTAATTCGACCCAACATCATCAATATAGTCGGTAAATGTTTTGCGCAAGGCAATGTCCAAATTTATATTTGTATATTTTCCGAGACAAAATTTAGCTCCAATTCCAATTGGAATAGAGGGTTGGTACCTTAAGTATTTTCTTTTTTTTCCATAGGTTGTTCCCTGACCTTCCGTACCAAGTGGCTGTAAAAATAAAGTGTCCCCATTTAATGTTGTTGCCGGATTGAAATGAAATAAGCCAGCCTGAATAATCATGTATGTGGTAAATCTGTATCTGTTATTTCCCAATTGATATTTATAATAATGAAATTCTAAGCCACCAGATAATTCTTGGATGTTACTATGAAAACTTAAATTACGATTTCGTAGAATGTCATTTTTAGAATCTGAATCATTTGCTTCAACAGAACCTGCTAAAAAATTAAATCGGTACGTCAACCTGGGATGAACATTATATCTATACATAAGGCCAATACCTGATTTTTGATTATAGAATTGTTTGGATGGATTTAAGTCGCCGAGGTAATACATATAGCCGAAAGTAGGTCCAAATTCCGAAAGTGAATAAAAATTTTGGTTTTGAGAACGCTGGGAATGTACTGCTATTTTCAAATTAAATAGAAAAAATAAAATGATAAAACTTCTAAACATATTAAATAAACGCTTACTCATTGATAATAGTATTTCAATATTCTCGAAAATTAATAATTTAGACTATGTAACACCTTGTATTGTGAATCACAAACGACAATGTCCACTCTACGTTTCAAAAAAACTGACCGATTTAAATCATCCTCCAGAGCTTGTAAATTTTTTATTGCATCAAAATTCAATAATTTGGCATCGAACGTTTTTGTTTTAATTAATTGTAATTGGTATGTTGTTTCGGATTGAAATAATCGAATACTTTGGGGTTTTTGTGAAATTAATTCATTTAAAAACCAGTAGTCAGCAAGTTTTTTAACCAAGATCAATTCCTCTTCTTTTGTGTAATAAATTGTTAGATTTTTTTGATTGTAAACCGTTCCATACCCTCGAGAGCAAGCTGAGAGAATTAAAATTGAAATTAGAACTGAGCGAAAAAGCTTTTTCATCAAATATTTTTTTGAAAATAATTTGTGTACAAATTTGATTATTTTTTAGTAATTTTTTTGACTATAAACTAAATAATTATATATTTGTAAAAAGTAAATTTATGAAAATAGGATCAAATTTAAAAGCACTTCGAAAAAGAAAAAAGCTCTCTCAAGAAGAGGTGGCCAAGGCATTAAGTCTATTTCGATCTACCTACAGTGGCTATGAAAACGGGGTAGCTCAACCAAATTTGGAAAACTTATTAAACCTTTCGGACTTTTATCAAGTATCGACAGACTTTCTCTTACGGGAAAATTTTGAAAATTATACTGATTCGGACTGGAAAAGAATTGAATATGGCAATTCAGCTGACGTAAAAGGTCAAAATCTACGAGTTCTTGCATCAGTAATTGATAAAAATAATGAAGAAGTTATTGAACTGATTCCGTTAAAAGCATCTGCTGGTTACGTTTCAGGTTACGCAGATCCAGAATACTTAAAGGTACTACCCACCTTTTCTCTACCATTCTTATCAAGACAAAAGAAATACCGATCATTTCCAATTCAAGGAGACTCAATGCCTCCAGTTGGAGAAGGCTCGTATGTTGTTGGAGAGTTTATTCAAAATTGGCAATCCGTACGATCGGGCACCCCTTGTATTGTTGTAACCAAAGAAGATGGAATTGTATTCAAAGTACTGAATAATATGTTGGAGGAAACAGGCTCGTTTCAATTATGTTCAACAAACACTTTGTACAAACCATACATGGTACATGTAAATTCAATTGTTGAAATTTGGCGATTTGTAAATTACATTTCACCTGAACTTCCTGACATACAAATGGATACGAACTCAATTAGCCAGTCGCTAAAAGAAATGCAGAAAGATATTCAGTACATTCAACAGAAAATGAAATTCTAGTGCTGTTGCATTTGTTTATCTTCCTCAGGATCTGGCGGAAATAATTTTGGTAAATCTTTTTTACCTTGCAAAGCATCTAACATTTCTTCTATCTGAGGAATAGAAACGCGTTTTGCAATAATTTTACATTCTTTATCTAAAATATACACCTGAGGAGTTGAGAAAATATCATAGGTTGTATGATAATTCAATGACTCCAATGTTGTAGGTTTAAATGTATTATCTTCTCCAGGAACTGGTACGAGGCTATTTGGATCTTTTTTAGCTAATTCATAAAGCTTATCAGTAACTGCAACATTTAAAAATGTCATTTTATTATCTCGAATGAATTTTTTCCAAGCTTCAAAGTCTTTATCAATTGCCTTTCCTACCGCAAAGATTTCTATATTTCTATCACGAAACTTTTTATCATACAAGGTTTGAAGTTTTGGTGTAGTTTTTTTACAGTGCCCACATTCTGGATCCCAAAAGTATAGAACTGTGTATTCTGATTTTCTAGCTACATTATATAAATTAACCCAGTTTAAATCAGATGAATCTTTCAAAATTAAATTTGGTGGACGAACGCCCATTACCAAATTCATTTCTATGTCAATTTTATCACACAAATCTTTAAATTTATCTTCAGCTATCCAAAAGGCAGGGGACTTACCCTCAGCATTTTTAGAGCAGTAATAGCGTTTTCTCATATACGTATAAACTTTATCCATCCCCATAATTTCACTTTTACCATAAGTTGAAGTAATCCAACCTACAACGTATTCAAAAATCTTAGATTTTGGATTTAATTTGTCACAAAATTCAAAGGAATAATTTAATATTGTATCCCAATGTTGGAGCATCATTTTCGTGAAATAAAATTCCATTTTATTGTGAAACACGGGATTATTTACCAATCGATCATCGAATAAATCAATATTATCCCAATAGTGAGCTCTGTAATATTTAAATCGAAAATCTTGATCCAATGTCTCACCTATTTCATTTTTTGGGGATTCGGGAATTTCAATGTCACGAGACATTTTTACGATTTTTGCGACTAATTTATCTGAATTATTATTCATTAAATCCAATTGATAGGCTTCAACTTCTTGGTTTAATTTATCAATCTGAATAGTAAGTTCCTTGTAGTTTGGATCTGTATCTTTTAACTTACTTTTTTGTTCACTCAATTTACCAACTTCAATTTTCTTATTGGTAATATATTTTACATAAGGCAGAAAAATCATATTCTCGGCGGATTTTTTTACCTTCAAATTTGCAGTATAATCAGGAGCTGAAGTCTCTAGGTAAATTTCTTCGTTATTATAAATAAATTCAAAGTACTTCTGATCGGGTAAATAGAGACCCATTATTCCTGGCTTTTGTTTTTTACCATCGAATTCCACGTACCCATTTTTAAAAACAGCCGTGTCTGCATAGTATAATTTTTGGCCATAATATTTTATCAAAAAAACAGTTGAATCTTTAACACCTGTTACCTTAAACTTCAATTTTTGGGCGTGGCTTAAAAAACAGAGTTGAGAAATAAATAAAATTAAACTAACTGATAATTTCATAGAATGGGATTTTTTAGAGGACGACGAAATTTTAATATTGAAAATAGTTTAACAAAACTTTAACTAAAAAATTCTTTCAAGATTTTCTTTTTAGCAACCAAATAACTTACAAATACAAAAGTACAAAAGGAAATAGTTACAACAAAAATACTCAGTAAAGAAACACTATGATTTAAAATAATCCCCCCCCTTTCAAAAAAAGAATCAACAATAAACTTCTCAATAAAAAACAACATTAATCCGCATAGGGCAATTTTTCCAAAAGTCGCCCCTAAGTATTTTGTAAAAGTTAAAATAATAATACTTGGGCGGTAACCCAATCTCAATAATATTTTAATTTGATATTTATTACTCACAATCAGCAGCTGCAGATATTGAATCAATACTAATCCTGAAACTAGTACCGTAACAATAGAAATAATTAACAATACAATAAATAATGTACTAATAATACTTTTTAATTTTCCAATCATTACTTGTGATTTTCTCGACTCCAATCCACGATCTTTTAAAAATTGCTCCATTTTACCAAATTCCCCTTCTTTGGTTGAAATCATAACATTTGTTATTTTAGATTCTTCTTTGGTTGAATAGTGTTCATTAGCGTACTTCATAAAAGATTCAGGTACAAGAAGCGAAGGAATTTCATTCGTAAAACCAACTATTTTCGCATTAATAAACTCCTGTTTATTCTCATTCGATATACGAAGTTTAAAGCTGATTTCTTTTGCTAAATCCTCCGATATTTGAGGAATGCCACTTGCACTCATAAAAGTATTCAACATGACCAAAAAATCACGGGGCATTACAACGGGTACATGAGAATCTCCCTTCTTCCATTTCCATTTTTGTCCCGAGACATCTAAAAATTTTACATCGACTGTTTGTAAAAAAACATCAGAACTAAATTTTGGGATATGAGAATCATCCGTAAGTAATAAAACATAAAAATTATTGCATATCACAGCCTGAGCATCCTCTATGAACGATTCATTTTTAAATCGAGCTACTTCACCCTGACTAAAATCAGTTTTTGATAGCTTCAAGGAGGATGAATTATCAACTTTTTTCTGAACAATCATCGTATTTGGGCCCAGAATTTCCTCTCCCTTACCGTATTGATTGACGCGAATTAAATAATGAATAGATGATACTAAAAATAAGATGCCAATTACTGCACCTGCAATTGCAATCCTAAATTGAATTTTATCTTGATTATGAAATAGTACTTTTTTAAGCATTATTCTAGTTTTCGAGAAACATCAAATTGGTAATTTTTAAATAAATCTAATGAGGTCAAAATAAAACCTGCCTTTAGATGTTGGCATCTCTCATGAATCATTTTAAAACAAATCTCAGTATTTTCATCATCTAAATGTGAAAATGGTTCATCCAAAACAAGCCATTCAAAGGGTTGGCATAGTGCCCTAACAATCGCAATTCTTTGTTTTTGACCCATTGACATAGTGGCTACCTGTTGATTTTTTCTATCAATAAGACCAACTTCTACGAGTAATTTTTCAATTTCAATTTTACTTAAGGTATTTGTTAATTCATTTTTTAAATCGATGTTTTCAACTGCAGTTAAATTTGGAAACAACTGTAAATCTTGATGAATGACCGAAATTTTATTTGCGCGAATATCAACCCATTCCTCGATGGTCAGGGAACGGATATTTTTGTGATTTATATAAATTTCGCCCGAATAATCTCTGCGTAAACCGACTAACATATTTACAAATGTTGTTTTACCTTTTCCGCTACTTGCTGATATTAAAACCTTATTTTGTTTTGTTGAATCAAGTTCAAAAGTTGAATTCCAAATACTTTTAGTTTGATTAGTAATTGAACTAAATGGATCAGGAAGGACAGAATGAAAATTAATTTTCATGATCTTTCTATTTTTTCAATAATTATTCCAAAGCTATTAAATTATGTAAAAAAAATTTAAGCCAATTATTCGATTATGTTTGTGATCTATAGCCTGCAAATAGATGTTTCTATTTTTTTGCTAAATCAATAAATGAAAAAAACGAATTCCAAAATGAAAATAAATAGCTCGTTTTAATTCAAAGAACCTAAAAATAGTCGAGAATTTTATGTTAAAAGAGGGCAAGCTACTCCTGTCGCACCGCTACAACCTTCTACCTTTGCTACGTTCCCGTCCTGGAGGATTGGAAGGGAGCTGGTCGCAGAAGACTTGCCCAGTGCAAAAGTAATGATTTTTTAGAATTTTATCCTTGTAATTTCTTTATTTTTGTTCGTGGATTTAGGCTCCTTAGTTCAACGGATAGAACAAGCGTTTCCTAAACGTTAGATCCAAGTTCGATTCTTGGAGGAGCCACAGCATGAATAACTAAATTAATACATCCTATGGATCAGACACAGAAATACTCAAACTCAAATAAAGAACGATACTTAAATGAATTGCTCGAATTACTAAAAATCCCGTCTGTATCAGCAGATCCTAGCTATAAAAAAGATGTGATACAATGTGCAGAAACTCTTGCTGAGGGATTGCGAAAAATAGGAATACAAAATGTTGAAGTATGCGAAACAGCAGGAAATCCAATTGTTTACGGTGAGAAAATTGTTGATGCAACAAAACCAACGGTTTTAGTTTATGGACACTACGATGTTCAACCGGCAGATCCATTGGAGTTGTGGTCTTCTCCCGCTTTTGAACCGGTAATTAAAAGTACAGAAAAACATCCTCAAGGAGCTATTTTTGCTCGTGGGGCTTGTGATGATAAAGGACAAATGTTTATGCATGTGAAGGCAGTTGAATCAATGCTGGCTGTGAATGAACTTCCGTGCAATGTAAAATTTATGATAGAAGGTGAAGAGGAAGTTGGAAGTGAAAACCTGGCTATTTTCGTGAAAGAGGAAAAAGAACGATTGAAAGCGGATATTATTCTAGTTTCTGATACAGGAATGTTAGCGAATGATGTTCCATCCATTACAACCGGATTAAGAGGATTAAGCTATGTTGAAGTGGAAGTTACAGGCCCAAATCGTGATTTACATTCAGGATTGTACGGTGGTTGTGTCGCAAATCCAATAAATGTTCTCGCTGAAATGATTGCCTCGTTGCACGATTCGAATGGAAAAATTACAATACCCGGATTTTACGACAAAGTTGTAGAACTAACAGACAAGGAAAGGGCTGAAATGGCAAGAGCACCCTTCTCGCACGTGGCATATTGCAAAGCTCTGAATATTGCAGAAACAATGGGTGAGTCTGGATATTCAACCATGGAAAGAGGTTCTATTCGTCCAACGTTGGATGTGAATGGAATCTGGGGCGGATATACTGGCGAAGGAGCAAAAACAGTTATCGCTTCAAAAGCATTCGCTAAAATTTCCATGCGCCTGGTTCCTGATCAAGACCCCGAAGAAGTAACCAATTTATTTAAGACCCATTTTGAGTCAATTGCGCCAAACTCCGTGAAAGTAATTGTAAAACCTCATCATGGCGGCGAGGCAGCAGTAACACCAATTGATTCAGTTGGATATTTGGCTGCAAGTATGGCCTACGAAAAAGCATTCGGTAAAAAACCAATTCCGGTAAGAAGTGGGGGAAGTATTCCAATAATTGCGATGTTTGAAAAAGAATTGGGATTGAAGACAATTTTAATGGGGTTTGGGTTAGACAGCGATGCCATTCATTCACCAAATGAACATTTTGGTTTATTTAATTTCTACAAAGGAATTGAGACTATTCCGTACTTTTATTATTATTTCACCGAATTAACAAAATAATATGAAAGCATTTTTAGGACTAATCTCAATATTATTTCTTAGTTCTTGTGTTTCATTTAAATATCCTGAATTCAAAAGTATGGATGGCTACACATTCGATGGAATTGAAGGAAACAAAGTGAAATTCACTGTGAAAACAACCGTTTATAACCCAAATTTTTATACGCTAAAAGTGAAACCTTCAAAATTGGATGTCTATGCAGAAAATCAATTGTATGGTACGTTGAATTTGACTAAAACTCAAAAAATTAAATGTAAAAAAGATACCAAGCTTGAAGTTCCCATGAGATTTGACATGGCCGATGGTGCTATGATGAAAATGATGATGCTACTGATAAAAGAAAAGATACCAATAAAAATTGATGGAAAGGTAAAAGGTGGTGTCTATTTTTTTTCAAAAAAAATACCAATACTTTATGAAGATACCATTTCTCCAAAAAAATTAGGATTGAAAAATTTACTAAAATTCTGAGTATAAATAGTTTTCTAATATAGTTCCTTAATTAAAATTTTATCGCCATTAAATTCCACTTCCTCACCTACCCTTTTTCCTATTAATTGCTTACCCAAAGGGGCTTGAGGATTTAAGGCAAAAACAAATGATTCTTCCACGGGAATGTGGCCTAATCCTACGGAAAGAAAATACCAGCATTGAGTTGTATGAATTAAACTACCCAATCCAATTTTGTTATGTTTAATTTTAGGATCTAGTTGATTTAAAATACCTTTCATTTGAGTGAATTCAGCAAGTTGTTTATACAATTTCTCCTGTTCCAACTGAACCATTGCTCTTGCTATCTCATGTTTATCCCCCACCGAACTTTTCGTATCTGAATCTAACGATGATTTAACCTCATCAATAATACGCTTGAGCTCATAGATTTTGGCTTGTATTTTTTCTTTTGATTTATGTAGAACAAGTTCTTTTACCACGAAGATTAAATCAATTTTTGATATGTTTTCCACCACAAATCGGGCAATTCATTGCTCATGGCTTTTTCATAATCTTCATAATCACATGGAATTAAGTGATGTCTCTCATATTTCATACCTTCCTGATGAGGATATGGAACTTCCAACCACCAACGATCAGACTTATTGCTTTTGTAGAAAACAATTTCTTCTTCAAAATCGTCCATTGCAACAATATGTCGAGTATACTGCGATTTACTACCAACGGGAAAATCAGCTTTTCGCTGCGAAAACCCATCGATAAAGTACCAAACTAATTCAGCCAGAAGAAAGTCAGCTGTATTAGAATCGATTGTTCCGATATGATTAAATATTCCGATACTTGTCAATTTATCACTTATTCCGGCATACTTTGCAATTTGACAAATTTGTTCGGCATAAAATCCATTTGGTTGAGCATATTTAGTTTGAGTTTCAGAAGCTTTAATTGAATTAAAATCAATTGTTAAGAAATCTGAGTTTCTTAAGTGGGGTTCTGCCCGTTTAAAGTCTGCGTTAAATTCTCCCAATCGACAAGCATCAAAATAAAGACGTTCGAACAACTCTAAATCTTTTATTCCCGCATATGGAATTTGTAATCCAATATTTGCATGATTAAATAAATAACAAGGTCGTTGTAAAAGCATATGGCTTAAATACCCTTCGGAATGAATATCCTTTTCAACATCCCCCAAATCAAGTTTATAATCAACTGCGCATGTATTTATCGTTTGTTCTAGGCGTGAATATCCTTTATACATGGCAAAGGTTAAATCCTGACTTCCACCAATAATAATTGGAATAACTCGCTTTTTCACCAACTCAAAAACAACTTGTTCCACGGCAAAATGAGTATCTTTTAATTCTTTACCGGGGATAATATTTCCCAAATCATAAATAGGAAATTTCCAATCCGAATGGGAGGATAATTGGTAAAATTTGATTCTAAATCCATCTAAAGATTGAAAACTAGAGGAGATAGAATTATTTCCCCTATACTCAGGAACAAAAAGGATTGCAACCCCTCCAGCTTTTAACTCTGGGAAGCTTCCTTCGTTTCGTTCCACTATTGCACCAAGTTGATCGGTTGCAAATTCAGTGTCATGAGTTTCAAGAGATGAAAAAAATAGAGCTATGTCTGACATAAATATTCTTTTTATCAAAGATAAATCTGTCTTATTACAAAAATTTTACAACCTAAAAAAGAAATACATAAAGATCGGTTAATAACCAAAAAATAAGGAGTTAAAAATTCAGACCCCCCTCCTAAATCCCCACCTCTAACTTAATCGGAAGAAGGGTTTAAGTAGGACGATAAAATAATTTAATCCTTGTAAAATTCCATTCCTCCAGGTTGACAGCACTTGGGTAACTTCAAAATATCCTCTTGCTTAGCTTTTACCTCGTCAGCATCATAACCAATAGCTGCAATGGTTTCTTTGATTTTTAGAAGCGAAATCTTTTTAGAAGCATATTTGACCGTTACTTTTTTGGTTTCCATGTCCAATTCGGCAAACTTGATTCCCTTTGTGTAATTTAATTTTCCTTCGATGCGTTCCTTACAATCATTACACTGTGCTGATGTTTGAATGACACTTGTTTCAGCTTTTTGACTGAATAAAATCGCACAAAAGAACAAGATAACCAAAGACAAAAAATACTTTTTCATACTATCCTTTTTAATTTTTACTTTGTTTTTTTTGTTTGATTGAATATCGTACTCCTGCGTATAAATTTATTCCCATAATTGGCCCCCAAATATTGGTTGCATCAAATTTTGATCCGAATGGATTTTGAGCATCGATAATTGGATGTTTTTGTTTAAAATTAGTCAAATTTTCTCCACCCAGATAAAAATTCCAGACTTTGTAAACATGTGTAATCTGAGCATTCACCATTGGGTAAACTTCACTCAATTGGTCATTAACTTGCTGGTTGGGATTGCTCGCATCTTCCTGTACAGGTAAACGTGACGCACCAAATACAGAACATGTCAAATCGTATTCCCACCGTTTGTTTCGAGAGATATAGGCTAAATTCACAAAACCTCTATGACGCGGTATCATCACTTGTTGTCGCATCTCTCCACCGTATTTTGCTTTTACATCAAGGAATTTATACGCCAAACGAATGTCGAAATTTTTGATAGGAGAAATGCTCAATTCCAACTGAAAACTATTCGAATACGAAGCATTTTTTAAATTCGAAAAAATTATTGCATCCACTGTAACATCCCGATCTACAATCAATTGATTTTCAAAAGTTGTATGGTATAAATCAAAGGTAATGCTTCCTTTTTCATTAAACAATTTAAATTCCTGCACTATCGAACCGCCAAAATTCCACGATATTTCTGGTTTAATTTCCGCTGGTGCAATCCATTGCTTTGAATTGGCCAACAATGAAATATTATCTATCATGTAATTCGGTACCCTCCACCCTTTTCCGGCTGTCAAGCGCAAATCTGTTTTTTCATGAATGATATATTTGGCATGAAAGCGAGGGGAAAATTGACCGCCATAAAGTGAATGATGGTCGTATCTTGCACCTAAAACTCCTGTCAAACGCGAACTTGTGTAGGTATATTCTGCAAAGGCTCCTGGAACAATTTCTGTCCGTTGTTGATACAGTGAATCCGCTGTTTGAGATATATCGAGCAAAACCAAACTAGCTCCGGCTTTAATTTTATGATCCAACGTCCCAAAATAATCATCGTAAATGGCATTCACGTATCCTCTTTTTTCTATGCCTGAAAAATCTCGAATACCAAAAGAACCGACGATTTCTTGGTATTTTACATTGTAAACAATTCCCAACGATTGGTTCGGTCGTTTACCAAAAAAACCAGTTTTGAGAAAGGCATCAACGTGTTTTGAATTCAATAACACACCATATTTAAAATCTTGTGGATTCGGTTCTTGTTGCATTCCTCTCACAAATCCCATTTGTCCGCCCACTTTTCGATCTTGATAGGCATTGAAACCAAATTGAGCTTCCATCTTATCCCCCTGAAATGCCCAACGATTCATAAAGGCGATATTATCTCCGGTGGGTAAATCTCTGAAATTATCGTGATTGTGATCAATTTGTCCGTACACAGAGGAAGCATGCGCCAACCAACCCGTATTCCATTTCTTGGAAAGCTTATACCCTGCATTGGCATTAAGTTCGGATCGTCCAAAAATATTTTGAAAGACATTCAAATATACTTTTTCCATTTCAGCCGGTTTTTTTATCTCCAAATTGACCAGTCCTGCCATCGATTCGTACCCATTTACAACGTTTCCAGTCCCTTTTGTTATTTGTATCGACTCAATCCAAGTACCTGAAATGGAATGCAGTCCAAACGAACTTTCTAACCCTCCCAAATAGGGGATATTTTCCATTTGAACTTGGGTGTAAACACCATCCAAACCCATCATTCTAATTTTCTTCGCACCTGAAACCGCATCGGTTATATTTACGTCGACGGAAGCATTCGTTTCAAAGGATTCGGATAAATTACAGCACGCCGCTTTTCGCAATTCGGCAGAGGTTAGTTCCTCCACGTGCAACGTTTTCATTTTGGAAATACTGCTTGACTTTCGGCGAGAAGAAATTATAAATTCCGGTAAGGCTCGTATTGAATACAAGGTTACTGAGATTGCAGAAAATCGATCAGTTTTGGATACAATTACTGTATCATTATAATAACCATTCGCTGCAAAAATAATGGTATCCGGAAGAATTTTGGGCAGACTAAGTTCAAAGGTCCCATCCTCGTTTGAAAAAGTACCTATTTTGGCATTTTTCAATCGAATTTGGGCGTTATAAATTGGTTTTTTTTCGTTTTCGTCCTCACCTTGAATCAATCCACGAAGTTGCCCGTAAGCACTTGAAAAATTGATAATTAGTAAAAAGATAAAAACTAATGATTTACTTAAAATTTGCATTGATTTTTAATTTCGTGAAACAATCTGTCTAATTCCAACAGAAGTTCAGAAATCAAATTACTAGAACGCGCTTTTTCAACAGGATTTGTCTTCCTGTGAGTTTGGGAGGGGGTTCTGTATCAGAATCGATTAAGATTTCTTCATCAAATTGTACATTCTGATCGTTAAAAATAAAATTATTCGGTTCTGGAATTGGGAACTTCTCAAAGGTGTAATCATCCCAAATCGATACATAATCAACTTTTAGCTTAAAAACTTCCGTCTCATCGTGGCAGCAATCATCATTTTCCTGTTTTTCTTTTTGACAACAAAGTGGTAGTTGCTCTTTCTTTTTTTCGCAATGATTACTAATATTAATAAAGTACGTTTTAAAAATCCCATCTTCCTTACACGAATGCGTAAAAACATGAATCCCAACTGTTCCGATTAAAACAATTGAAAGTAAGAACGTTATAAACAGATTTCTAAGCATAAGCCAAAGATAGAAATAAATTTAAGAAGTTTTTAGCAGACGTCAGCCAGAGTTTTTCTTAAGAGAAAAATTTGCAATAACGACGCCTGACAATACGATAAACATAGATAATATTTGCCAAAAAGTAAGTGTTTCACCAAAAGTAAAACCAATTAGAACGGCTACAATTGGTATAAAGTACGTTACTGAACTCGCAAAAAGGGCTGATGAAAAAGCAATAATTTTATTAAAAAGTAGAACTGCCAACACAGTTCCAACAATTGAGAGTATGGCTATGTAAAAAAATCCATCTGAAGCTCGTGTATTGAATTTAAACGTATCCGTTATATTAGTTAGAAAAAAACCAATAATTGAAAATGGCAAAATGATAATAAATGCCAAGGAGGTAATATCGAAAGAACTAAAATCTTTGAGTTTATTTTTTATTGTTGTGAGACTAATGGCATACATTAATGTAGCAAGAACTACAGCACAAATATGTTCCCAACCCCCGGTTAAGGATGCTCTTTTACCACTATGAACCAAAGCAATGATTCCCAATGTTCCGATCACCGTTCCAATTAACTGTTTGCTTGTTAATTTTGTTTTAAAAACTATGAATCCAATAACGATAGTAAAAATTGGAGTGAAACTATTTAACATCCCAGCCAAACTTGAAGAAATTCCAGTTTCAGCAAAGGTAAAAAGGAGAGCTGGAAAAAAATTTCCTAACATTCCAACAATAAAAAACAAATGAAAATTTTTCCAAGATAGCCGTCGAATTTTAGATAAAGATATTGGAAGCATTATCAGAGAGGCAATTAACATTCGAAGACATCCTACCTGATTAGATGAAAATATGGTCGTACCATCCTCTGAAAACATTCCTTTTTTCATCAGAATAAATGAGCTTCCCCATATTACAGAAAGCAGCGATAAAAGTAAATAACAGGCCGTTTTTTTTGACATTATTTTTTGCTAATTATCGAAAAGTCGAAAATTTAATAGATTTTGATCATCCCTTTAAACTAAAATTCATTAAATTTGTTTTAATAAAAAATGTTTATGAAAAAATTACTACTCTCTTTTTTATTGTTGATAAGTTTTCATAACTTACGCGCCCAGTGCACAACAACGAATGCAACATCATGTGTGTGCGCTGATGGAACCCAAAATTGTTTCCTATATCCTGATATAACCGCATCATGGAAAGGTATAGCAAATAATGGATGGACTGAATACCCACAAACAAATGCGGGGACAAATTACAACGGACAAGGTCCAGACAATGGAAGGTTACGCGTTACCGGTTCAACACCAAATATTGGTCACGGATCCTTCACAGTAAGAGGACAAGACGCCAATGGAAAGCGTGCCTTTATTTGTGGAAATGATACAATTTATAATGTAAATGGTTCTGGAGCTTTTACCTGTCCAAATGGTAATCCAAATCCAAAGCAAATGTTGATTCAACGTGTTTACAAAAAAGACGGTAACACAATGTCGTATGTTGATTCATGGAGAGGAAGTATGACTTATCACTCCTCGCACGGGCACAATCACGTTGACGATTGGGCTGTAATGACACTAAGACTTCAAACAAGCGATCCAAATCCGCTCAACTGGCCCATTATTGGCGATGGTGCGAAAATAGGCTTTTGTTTAATGGATTACGGGCAATGTGGTAATTCTTCAAATAGTACTTACTACGGACATTGTAGAGACGAAAACACAATTTACAACCAAGGCAATATTTTATTGAATAGCAATTTTCCAAATTGGAATCACGGTGGCGGAAATTACGGGTGTTCGGTCGTAGAACAAGGTATTTCTTCGGGATGGACTGATGTTTATGGAAAACATTTAGAAGGAATGTGGGTCAATGTCCCTCCTAACACATGTAATGGAGACTATTATATCGTTATGGAAGTGGATGTTAACAATTATTTTCTCGAAGAAAGAGAGGACAATAATTTTACAGCAGTTCCTGTAACATTAACCATGCAACAACCTGCTAATTCAGGAGCCTTGCCAACAATTTCTGCAAGTGGTTCGAATAATCTTTGCTCGGGAGCAAGTATGGTATTGACAGCTACTGCCGGAACTAGTTTTCTATGGAATACAGGAGATACTACACAGAGCATAGTTGTTACTCAGCCGGGTTCATACTCTTGTACGGTAACAAATTATTGCGGAACGGGAACAACTGAGCCGTATGTTGTTAACAACGTTACTCCCAATGCTCCCACAGTTGTAGATCAAACAATTTGCAGTGGCCAAACTGCTTCATTAGTCGCTTCTGCTTCAGGAGATGTAAGGTGGTTTGATGATCAAGGCAATTTAATTGGTACAGATCTAACGTATACAACTCCTACCTTAAATCAAAATAGCACTTACTATGTAGAAAATACTGATTTCTATAGTGATACTGTATATGCAGAACCGCATACGAACGGTATTGGTGGTGGCGGATATGTTACTAGTGCGCAATACAATATTTTCAATGCCCATGTGCCACTTACAATAAAATCAGCTTTAGTTTATGCACAATCTGCAGGTAATTTAACAATCAAACTGCAAGACGATCAAGGTACGGATTTACAGTCAACTGTTGTGACTGTTCCATCAGGAATGAGTCGAGTTGACCTTAATTTTCCTGTTGCTGCAGACTCAAACTTAAGATTGGGCGTTTTCGCTATGACGGTTTCAGGATTATATCGAAACAATAATTCAGCTATTTATCCTTATGATTTAAATAATTCCTTATCAATCATTGGTGCCTCAGCCGGCTCATCTTACTATTATTATTTGTATGATTGGGAAGTTTTAACTCAAAATGGTCAGTGTACAAGTCCGCAGACAGCGGTCAATGTCACAATTCAACAAGTTGCAACGCCTGTAGTGGATGATGTTACGATCTGCGAAGGAGAAAGCGCAATTTTGAGTGCCTCGGGTGGATCAGATATAATTTGGTTCAACACGGCCAATGAGCAAATTGGTACTGGTGCTACCCTTGAAACTTCTCCACTCTACGCTGATACAGTTTTCATGGTAATGAATTCGGAAAATGGATGTTCGGGAACATTAATTCCAGTAAATGTCGTTGTCGAATCATGTGCTGGCATTCCTGAATTACAGAAATTTGTAGAATCCATTTCAATTTCCCCAAATCCAACATCTGGAGAGTTTTCCATTTCAATGTTCTCCTCGCAGTTTGAGACTATCACACTTAACATAATTGATTTAAACGGAAAAATCCTACGCTCAAGTGAAGTAGACATTACGTTAGGTAAAAACTCTATTCCAATGGATATTACGCAATTTGCTCCTGGAATTTATACTACTGAGATTATTTATCTCGGTCACTCATTTACCCGAAAAGTAATTAAAAATTAAATGATAAAAGATATAATTAAGCTCTCGATTTTTACACTCGGGAGCTTTTTTATTTATGGGCAACCCATTCTTCAGAATTATACTTCAGAAAACTCTCCTTTACCTTTTAATACTGTTCGTTGCATAGCGATACAAGGAGGAAAAAAATGGTTTGGAACTGATGTAGGACTTGCTTCTTTCGATGGAAATAATTGGCAGGTATTTACATCAAACAATTCGGTTTTAAGCAATGATAATATACGCTCACTAAAAGTTCAAAACGATTCAATTCTTTGGATCGGCACAATGCAAGGTGGGCTATTTAAAAAATCAAATGATAGCTGGATAAATTACAATGAGTCAAACTCTGGATTGAATGATAACTTGGTTAGGGGGATTGAAATTGATTCATCGAATAACATTTGGCTAGCAACTTCGGAAGGGGTGTCAAAATTTAATGGACAGAGTTGGCAAGTTTGGAATGTCGCCGATAATGGATTACCGACCAACAACATTACGGATATTCGAACAGGTTTTTCAAATGAAAAATACATTAGTACTATAAATGGAGGTCTTTTTTACTTTGATGTTCAAAATAATATTGAAGTGCATAGTATCGTGGAATCAGGATTGCCGGATAATTCATCCATCGACATTGATATTGATTCAACAGGTCAACCCTGGTTTGCAACGCCCGCAGCTGGTTTGGTAACTGATTTAGGCAATGGTGGTCCATGGGCACGTTGGAATATCACGAACTCACCCATTCCAACAAATGGATTAACTTGTATTTCAATCAATAAGGAGGATCAACGTATTTTTATGGGATCCGAGCTTTTTGGAATTATAATTAAACAAAACGATGTTTGGCAGAGTTACAACCAACAAAATTCAGATTTACCAACAAATCATATTACCGCTATCGTCCACGAATCTTCTCATGTAAAATGGATTGGGACTTTTAATAACGGAGTAATTAGGTTGGAGGAATCGTCGACAAATAGCAAAGACATTGAACTGCCTGAAACCATTATATATCCCAATCTTGTAAGAGCTGGAGAAATTATAACAGTTAAGTTGAAATCAAATTTCAATAATGTAATAATAACAGGAAATTATGGGTATAAATATATATCTGAGATCGAAAATAATACGATAAAATTACCGAATAATCTATCAAATGGTTTGTACGTCCTTCAATTAAAAAGTCAAGGTACTTGGCATAATATTAAATTTATGGTTTATTAATTTTAATTTATGAAGAATGAAACTTTACTTAGAGAGAAAAGAGTTCCCATTTGTTTTTGAAGTAAAGAATGAAAGTGAGGTTGTTGTTTTAATTGATGGGACCCCAGATATCGGTGGAAAAAATAAGGGATTAACACCAATGCAACTCCTTGCGGGATCATTGGCAGGTTGCATGTCTATTGATGTGATATCAATTTTGAATAAACAAAAAATAGATCCAAGTTATTTTAGTATTGAAATTCAAGCGGTAAAAAAGAAGGGTATACCCTCACCTTTCGAGCATATTATGCTAACTTTCAAAGTTGATAACAGTATCCCAAAAAATACCTTGGAAAAAGCAATTAATTTATCAAAGGACAAATACTGTTCGGTATACCACTCTCTAAATCCCAACCTTTTATTTGATTACAAAATACTATTTGTATAATCTTTATATATGCATATTACAGGAGAGTACTCGTCGGGACAATTTACTTTTTTGTCTTAATTTTATTTTTAAACAGTGTTGAATAGAGAATAAAATAATTGAAAAAAAATAAGCTAAAAATCCCCAGTATTTATTTCTCTGGGGATTTACTTAGTGACCTTGTCAGGATTCAAACCTGAAACCTCCTGAGCCGTAATCAGGTGCGCTATTCAGTTGCGCCACAAGGCCATTTTATTTGTCAACAAAGATACAATAATTTGTTAATTTTTAGAAAGTACAAAAAACTAATAAATTAATCCGTATATTTACAAAAATTAATTTTATGAAAAAGATATTTTTAGTGTTTGCGCTTATAATTTTTTCTGGTTCTATTATATCTAGTGCAATTGCCGCATCAAATGGAAATTTAATTTCTTTAAATGACGACGACAAGAAAAAGAAAAAGAAAAAGAAAAAGAAATGTTGTTCACCAACCGAAGCAAAGGCTTGTCCTGCAAAAACAGAAACTAAGTCTTGTTGTTCAACGAAAAAGAACTGATTTAATTAATGAATTATTGAAAAAGCTATCTCATTTAGATAGCTTTTTTTTTGCACTATATAGTTGAGATTTAATGAAATCAATTGAGGCGATTTTATTTGATTTAGGGGGTGTTTTAATTGAAATTAATTACTCGGCCACAATACAAGAATTTAAAAAGTTAGGATTTCAAAATGTATCCCATTTATATTCACAATCAAAACAAGCTCCTTTATTCGAACAGTTTGAAAAAGGGCAAATATCCTCAGCTAATTTCATAAATAAACTTCTTGCAATGAGCAATGAAAGCTGCAATCCAAATAAAATCGTAAAGGCATGGAATGCAATGATTGGTGATTTTTCAGTTGAGTCTATTTTAACATTAAAAAATCTACAAAATAAGTATAGATTATTTTTATTAAGTAATACCAATGAATTACATATTAACTTAGTTTATCAAAAATGGAAAGAAGTTCAAAAAATTGAGTTGGCCTCGTTATTTGAAAAGATAAATCTATCACACGAAATAGGAATGAGAAAACCTGACCAAGAAACCTTTTTAGCAATCTGTGAAAATAGTAATATCAAACCAATAAATACATTATTTATCGACGATTCTCTCCAACACATTGAAGGGGCAAAACGAGCAGGTCTTCAAACTATACACCTAAAAAAAATTACAGAGTTAGCATCAGAGTTAGATGCTTTAGGAATAAACTAAAACAGCGCCTTTTGGGCGCTGTTTTAACCAAACGATATGCATCAGTCTTGTAACTCCAAAGCCACAGCATTAGACTTATCAAGAGCATCTTTAATTTTATCTTCTAATTCTTCAACAAGTTCTGGATTATCTGAAAGTAGTAATTTAATAGAGTCTCTTCCCTGACCAAGACGGGTTTCGCCATAAGAAAACCAAGAACCACTTTTCTTAAGAATATTTAAATCAACACCTAAATCTATAATTTCACCAACTTTTGAAATACCTTCTCCATATAAAATATCAAATTCTGCTTTTCGAAAAGGAGGAGCTACTTTATTTTTAACAACCTTAACTTTAACTCTATTTCCTATAATTTCTTCACCATCTTTAATTTGAGCAGCCTTTCGAATATCAATTCGAATTGAAGAGTAAAATTTAAGCGCATTTCCACCGGTGGTAGTTTCAGGGTTGCCAAACATAACACCAATTTTTTCACGAAGTTGATTGATAAAAATACAACAACAACCCGCCTTATTAATTGAAGAAGTAAGTTTACGCAACGCTTTAGACATTAACCGCGCTTGCAAACCCATCTGTGAGTCGCCCATTTCACCTTCAATTTCTGCTTTAGGCGTCAAGGCGGCAACCGAATCAATAATAATTAAATCAATTGCACCTGAACGAATTAAATTATCTGCAATTTCCAAAGCCTGTTCACCGTTATCGGGTTGAGAAATCAAAAGATTTGCAACATCAACCCCTAACTTTTGGGCATAAAATTGATCAAAAGCGTGTTCAGCATCTATGAAGGCTGCAATTCCTCCTTGTTTCTGAACTTCTGCAATTGCATGAATGGCAAGTGTCGTTTTCCCAGAAGATTCAGGACCGTATATTTCAACCACTCTACCTTTTGGATATCCGTTAATACCAAGAGCTAGGTCAAGAGAAACCGATCCAGTTGGTATCACTTCGACCTTTTCAACAGGACTATCACCTAATTTCATAACTGATCCTTTGCCAAAGGTTTTATCTAATTTTTCCATAGTTAATTGAAGCGCTTTCAATTTTTCTACATTTACTTCTTTTGTCATATCGTTTGATTTTTAAATTATTAATGATACAAAGTTATTTTCAGAAGAACGTAAACTAAATACGTTCATTTAAATTATTTTAAAATTTCTAAAATTTCTTCTGCATGAGCATTGGTCTTAGGTTTTGCTATTATCCCTTCTATTATCCCATTTTCATCAATTAAAAAAGTCATTCTATTCGTCCCCATGTATTCTCTCCCCATAAACTTTTTTAGACCCCAAACTCCAAATTTCTGCACGATATCTTTATTTTCATCAGCAATTAAAGTAAAATTTAAACCAAACTTATCAATAAATTTAACATGACTTTTAACTGAATCCGTACTTACTCCCAAAACCTCAATGCCTTTATCTTTTAGTACATCAAAGTTATCCCTCAAATTACATGCTTGAGCTGTACAACCTGGCGTATCATCTTTTGGGTAAAAATATAATACTACTTTTTTACCGGAAAATTGATTAAGATCAACGGTATTACCATTTTGATCTACTCCCTTAAATTCAGGAGATTTATCACCTACTTTCAAATGTGACATAAACTAAAAAATTAATAATTAAACTTTAAATGATGAAATTCTAATCAAATATAATGATTTTAATTTAATCAAAATACATTTGACAAAAAAAATTAAAAAAACTTATGAAAAGAATGAATATCTTCAATTTCTATGATTAAAGAACTGATATTTTTTTTATTCATTTTTATTTGGTAACCACCGGCATAAATTGGGATATTTCCAATTTCTTCTTTCAACTGCCTGAAATAATTTTCAATAAATTTATCCTCTACTGCAGTGAGCCAAGATGTCACTATTGCAACAGGTTTTAACTGACGAATAGAATCTAACAATGATTCGTACGGGAGACTTTGTCCTAGATAAATAGTTGTTACCTTTCTTTCACGTAGAATAAACTGATAAAACAATAAACTTATTTCATGCCACTCATGCTCAGGAAGATACAACATTACGGCATTATTCGGATTATCTGGGATAGGAAGTTTATCAATTTCCGCTATTATCTTTTGTCTTATGAGGTTTGATATAAAGTGTTCTTGAGCGTGGTTTATAGACCCAACTAACCACATTATACCTATTCTACCGAGAAATGGCATAAGATGGTCCGTAAACGTTTTAGATAATCCTACTTCTTTAATCAAAGTACTCAGTGTATTTCTGAAAAGGTTTTCGTCAAGGGTAAGTAATGCTAAAATTAACTGCTCATAGCTATCTTCCACTTCATTTTCTTCCTGTATTTTTTCGACCTTTTCCTGGATTTGATTTAGCGTTAAATTTGCTATGTGTGAAATTTTAACACCATGCTTGTAAAGAAGACAAATATTTAGTAAGGTAACTAAATCGTTGTCGCTGTACATTCTTATTTGGGTATCAGTACGTTCAGGGGCTAAAATATTATACCGTTTCTCCCAAATACGTATCGTATGAGCCTTAATTCCAGAGAGTGTTTCTAAATCTTTTATCTTATATTCTGCCATTCAATCTTTCTATCCTTTCGCGAAACAATTTTTATTGCAAAAAGTTCATATTAATCACAAAAAAATTTAATAGAATCTGATTAAACAAACCAATTGAATAATATTTGAATTTAATATCCTTATTTTACTCAAATTATGTAATTTGGCGGATAATTTCAATTTATGAAAAATTCATCGCGTGCTTTCGGAACATTAATCACTATATTTTTCTTTTGGGGCTTCGTTGCTGCGAGCAACGACATATTGATTCCTGTATTTAAAAAAGCTCTCAACTTATCGCAACTAAAGTCGCAAATGATCTCTTTTTCATTCTATGTTGCTTATACTGTCGGATCACTTTTATACTTTGGAATTTCTGCATTTTTAAAACAGGACATCTTAAATAAACTTGGCTACCGAAATGGGCTGTCATTAGGACTAGTAATCTCAGCATTAGGAACGCTTTTATTTATTCCTGCATCAAATACAGCCTCATTCGAACTATTAATTTCGGGATTATTTATCGTTGGGCTTGGATTTTCATTGCAACAAATAGCAGCTAATCCTCTTGCTATTCAAATGGGAGATCCCTCCAAAGGAAATATTCGCTTGAGCTTAGCAGGAGGAATAAATAATGTTGGAACTACCATCGGACCTGTAATTGTGGCATTTGCAATTTTTGGATCGTCCCAAGCGGGTGAACAAACATTAAATTTGGAGGCCGTACAAACACCTTATATTATTTTGGGTTCAGCATTTTTACTTGCAGCTCTTCTTTTTAAAGTTTCAAATTTACCCGATAAACTAATACAAGAGGACCAGCCAGAGTATAGCTTAATTTCAATGATATCTATCATGAAAAAGCCACAAGTAATATTAGGAATGATTGCCATTTTCATCTATGTTGGTGTTGAAGTTTCGACGGCAGGTAATTTACCTGAATTAATGAAACAAAAATTAAATTTTAAAGAACAGGATATCGCACCTTATGTATCTTTATTTTGGGCAAGTTTAATGATTGGAAGATGGACTTCGGCAGCTGGAGCATTTACTTCAAATGAAAGAATGAAGACAATTTTAGGTATTTTCTTGCCTTTCGCTGCATTTGGTATCTTTCTTATTGTAAACTCTTTTTCAGGAACTGACTTACGTATTTTTTATCCTTATTTGATCTTAATTGTGGTTTTGATAATTGCTGACTACATTAGTAGGGGAAACCCAAGCAAACAATTGATTTATTATTCTTTATTAGGCATTTCGTCTTTGATAATTGGTATGTTTTCATCAGGAATGGTCAGCGTTTTTGCATTTATTGCAGTTGGATTATTTTGCAGCACTCTTTGGCCTTGTATATTTACACTTTCTATTGCAGGTTTAGGTGCAAAAACAAACACAGCATCAAGTTTATTAATAATGATGATTATGGGAGGCGGATTTATATCGACGGCTCAAGGCGCATTGGCTGATACATCAATTGGTATTCAAAATTCATATTGGGTTGGAGTAGCTTGTTTTGCTTACCTCATCTATTTTGCAATCCGGACAACATCCATATTGAACAAAGAAGGAATAAAAATTGACAGCTCGATAACTACAGAAAGTCATTAGAAGATTGTCCACATTTTGCTAATACGTACAACCATTTTTAGGGTCGGATTTACCTAACGAAAATTCAAACTAATAATATTTGTATTTTTTTTCGATATTTACATTCGAAAGTCAATTTTATGCCCAAAATAGTTACACTCACAGAATTTATTCAGAGTAATCAATCTGATTTTCCATATGCCACCGGTGAACTATCTCGGATTCTCAATGACATTGTAGTCGCCTCAAAAATAGTGAGTAGAGATGTAAGAAAAGCTGGGCTTGTAGATCACATTTTAGGATCGCACGGAGAGATAAATATTCAAGGTGAGTACCAGCAAAAATTGGATGTTATTGCCGACGAGGCTTTTATAAGAGAGTTTCGGCTTGGGGGTGAAGTTTGCGGAATTGCATCTGAAGAAAATGAAAATTTTGTCGCTTTTACTTCAGAATCAGCGAAAAATGGAAAATATGTTGTCCTTTTTGATCCATTGGATGGTTCAAGTAATATCGATGTGAATGTTTCGATTGGTACAATATTCTCTATTTACAGACGCATTTCTCCAGTCGGGTTAGAAGCCACATTAGATGATATGTTGCAAAGTGGAACCCAACAAATTGCAGCAGGCTATGTTTTGTATGGCTCCTCAACAATGTTGGTTTATAGTACTGGAAATGGTGTAAATGGCTTCACACTAGACCCTTCAATTGGCGAATTTTGCTTGTCTCACCCTCAGATGAAGATGCCTGAAAATGGTCGATTATATGCAATGAATGAGGGAAATATTTTTGAGTGTGAAGAAGGGCTAAGGAAATATATTAATTATTGTCAAAGTAGAGAGAATCAAACGGGGATGCCTTATTCAGGTAGATACATCGGTTCATTGGTGGCCGATTTTCACAGAAATCTTATTAAAGGGGGGATTTACATTTACCCGGATGTGATTAGCGCACCTAAGGGTAGATTGCGTTTATTGTACGAATGCAACCCATTGGCCTTCATCGCAGAACAAGCGGGTGGGTTGGCGACAACAGGGAGAAAACGCATCTTAGATATTAAACCTGAATACCTTCACCAACGGACCCCCTTCTATGTGGGTTCAAAGAAAATGGTTGAAAAAGCAATGGAATGCCTTGGCTTATAGTTTAATCTATTGAATATATTGGTAGTACCATAAACGATTTTTCGAAGTATGGACTATTTTTATAGATAAAATACAACTGATCCCACTCAGAATTTCGAAAAGACTCATTTTCCTTTTTCATCTCATCAAATTCTTGTTTTAGCGTGGGATTAGAATCTAAAATAAATTGAATTTGATCAATAAAGACATAAGATGAAAAATACTCCTTTTGTTGTAGATATGAATCGTAAAAATTCCAACTAAAAAACGAGTCCTCGGCGTCAGGTATCAACGCAGATAAAATAAAATTTCTACCTCTTTGCATCGTCGGAATGATGATATCCCCCGCTTTCAGGAGAAGATTTACCCGAAATTTATCAAATAATACCGTATTGTGTTTAAAATGTCCCTCGTATGGTTTTGTAATACTATTATAAGAATTTAT
>Ga0194123_10002168_pt1 | contig 26521 bp, 31 predicted proteins | sample TA2MahsurfametaG_5_FD_155479 | JGI IMG/M metagenome (GOLD analysis project Ga0194123, IMG submission 155479) | Freshwater microbial communities from Lake Tanganyika, Tanzania - TA2015023 Mahale A surface | ecosystem: Environmental > Aquatic > Freshwater > Lake | place: Tanzania: Lake Tanganyika... | reverse complement strand
AGCAGCAGCAGCAGCGGGGCACCGGGGAAGGAAGCAGCAGCAGCAGCGGGGCGCCGGGGAAGGAAGCAGCAGCAGCAGCCGGGCGCTGGGGAAGGAAGCAGCAGTAGCAGCCGGGCGCTGGGGAAGGCGTGAAGCACCAGACGCTCAGGAAGAAGCAAAGGAGCCTGAAGTCACAGAAAGGAAAAAAGTATAAAAGGGGCTGTTTTTGGGTTAGGGTCACCAGTCGGGCCTGGGAGGCCAACCGGAGAGGAGCTCCGAAACCAGGGGGAAAAGAGCCTTGTGCTCCGAACCTGGATCGAGAGCTTCTCAGCTCTGGCCTTTGGCCGGGCCTGGGAGGCCGGCCGGAGCGGAGCTCCGATACCGGGGGGATAAGAGCCTTGTGCTCCGAACCTGGATCGCGAGCTCCGGAAGAGCTTCTCAGCAGGGGGCTAAAGAGCCTCAGGCTCAAAACCTGCTAGAGCTCAGCCGGGCAGACCCGAATTTGGACGGACCCGGGAGGCTGGCCAGAGAGGAGCTCCGATAGCCTTGTGCTCCGAACCTCGATAGGAAGCTCTGAGAAAGTGCCGGAAGAGCTTCTCGGTTCTAAACGGTTTGAGCCCGGTGGTGTGGAAAGACTGCCTGTGGCGTTGTGGCCATGGCAAGACTACCAGGGCCATGGATGCCGTGGCCGCTATCCAGCTATTTTAAGCTTGGCCATGATCCAGCTGTTAAAAGATAACATTTGGCCAAGATCCAAGTATTATAAAATAATGAAGAATTTATTTTTGGTGGGAAAATTTGTTAGGAAAATAAAGAACAAAGAAATTATACATGGATCCAGCTGTAATAGGATGTAAATTAAGAACAAAGAAAATGTACATGGATCAAGTTTCTGGCAACATGGCCAGCACCTCCCTTTAAGAGGATCAAGTTTTTGGCTCCAACAAATGAGGTAGATAAAGTTTTTGGAGCCAAAATTAAGAGAGAGGGCAAAAAAGGATCAAGTTTTTGGCTCCAAAAATGAGGAAGATCAAGTTTTTGGAGCCAAAATTGAGAGAGAGGGGGGAAGCTTGGGTCATGATCCAAGTATTATAAAATAATGAAGAATTTATTTTTGGTGGGAAAATTTGTTAGGAAAATAAAGAGCAAAGAAATTATACATGGATCCAGCTGTAATAAGATGTAAATTAAGAACAAAGAAAATGTACATGGATCAAGTTTCTGGCAACATGGCCAGCACCTCCCTTTAAGAGGATCAAGTTTTTGGAGCCAAAATTGAGAGAGAGGGCAATAGAGGATCAAGTTTTTGGCTCCAACAATGAGGAAGATAAAGTTTTTGGAGCCAAAATTGAGAGAGAGTGGGGAAGCTTGGGTCATGATCCAAGTATTATAAAATAATGAAGAATACATTTTGGCATTCTTGAGGCGATCCCCCGAAGTAACTGAAACGCAAAGGAGGTCCTGAAAAAACGCGGAAGCCGTTCAAAAATTCATTATGCCATTTTTTTCGTCAATTTTGACAAACCTTTTGTGTCGGTGTAAGGCTTTATGGTAGGGGCGAGGGATTAAAGTTATTTCGCAACAGTGACAAACTTGTTTTGTTGTATTTTACATTTTGTTTGTCACATGTGACGAACATGTTCAAAACGTATGCTATGTTTGGTTTGTCACATAGATCGTCTTTGTTTGCATTGGTGTGACGAACTGGTATTGACTTTTTACAAATGTTGGAAGTGATAAACACAATTCTTTTTTTTGTTTTAGGTAAGTGATTGTGAATTTTTCGACAAAGATGGTTTTCTTTCTTTTGATTGAAAGTCCTACACATATGTACGCTTTTATTTGTATTTTTTTAACATTTCTTTTTGATTTCTTCATTGACTTTTCGTAGTTCTGAATTGTCCGTTGCATTGCTGATTTCCAAAAGTAAATTATCGTCAAGCAATTGTTTCTTTTTTTTGCGAGAGCCAGAGCGCCCTTTGTCAAAATTTTCAGTTTACAATTTGGTTGCATGTCCTTATTTTGTTTTTTTATTGAAATTTTTTTTGAAAAAAGATTCTTGACACTGACGAACTTGTTTTGTTATATTTTGTATTTTGTTTGTCACATGTGACGAACTAGTTCGTAACATTTTTTGGTGTGTTGGTGTGAGGATGGTAGTAGGTGCGGGGGCTTAAAGTCATTTCGTAACAATGACGTACTTGTTTTGTTATATTTCATATTTTGTTCGTCACATGTGACGAACTAGTTCGTAACGTTTGTTGGTGTGTCGGTGTGAGGATGGTAGTAGGTGCGGGGGCTTAAAGTCATTTCGTAACAGTGACGAACTTATTTTGTTATATTTTATATTTTGTTTGTCACATGTGACGAACTAGTTCTTAACGTGTGCTATGTTTGGTTCGTTACATGAAACATCTTTCTTTGTTTTGGTGTGACAAACTGGTTTGTAACAGAAGTGAGTGTGTCGGTGTAAAGACAGTAGTAGGTGCGGGGGTTTAAAATCATTTCGCAACAATGACAAACTTGTTTTGTTATATTTCATATTTTGTTTGTCACATGTGACGAACTAGTTCGTAATGTGTGCTATGTTTGGTTTGTTACATGAAAGGGGCCCCCCAGGGGTAGGGAAAGAGAGCCCAGGGGCCGGGAGCTTTTTTTCAAATTTGATTATGCTTTACGAAATAATTTAGTTCTTTCTTTTGATTCAAAGTCCTACACGTATGTATGCTTTTATTTGTATTTTTTTGCACATTCCTTTTTGATTTATTCATTGACTTTTGTGGTTCTCAATTGTCTGTTGCATTGCTGATTTCAAAAGTAAAAATTTTAAGTTTACAATTTTGTTGCATGGCCTTATTTTGTTTAGGTGTTTAGGTTTTGTTTAGGTAGTAGGTGCGGGGGCTTAAAGTTATTTCGTAACAGTGACGAACATGTTTTGTTATATTTTATATTTTGTTTGTCACATGTGACGAACTAGTTCGTAACAGAAGTGGGTGTGTCGGTGCAGGAATGGTAGTAGGGGCGAGGGGTTAAAGTTATTTCGTAACAGTAACGAACTTGTTTGGTTCCATTTTATATTTGGTTCGTCACATGTGGACGAACTTGTTCGTGAGGCAGGAGTAGCATGAACTTTCCGTCTTAAAATGCTCAAGACTTATGGAAGATCTTTTTTGTCAAATGCTTGGCAAAATCTGTGAAGGAAATAAACGCCAAAGGGCTCCTGAAAAAACGCGGGAGGAGCCGTTCAAAAATTGATAATGCCATTCAAAATACTTTCTCGGACAGGATTCCGACATGTATACGCTGTTTTTTTGCCTTCTCAATTTTTTTAGAATTTTATTTTTTGATTTTTTTTGACTTTTGCTGTTGCTCGATTACCCGTTGCATTGCTGATTTCTGTGGTAAAGATTGCTCAAGCCAGTGTTTATTTTGCGAGAGCCAGAGCGCCCTCTGTGCAAATATTTTATTTTCAAATTTGCTGTGCTGGCGGCCCCTCCTTACTCGAACGACTTGTTCAAAATTTTTCGTCACTTTTGCCAAACTTTTTGTCACAGAAATGCGATGTGTGATTTAACACACTAATTCTAAAATTAAAATACATAATGCTCTTTGTTCTAGGTAAGTGATTGTAAAATTTGTTAACAAAAATGGTTTAAGGTAAGATCTATACCTTTTGGGGATGGTTGTCATCACATGTGACGAACTAGTTCGTAATGTATGCTTTGTTTGGTTCGTAACTTGGGACATGCTGTGAAAAATATGTGAAGGAAATAAACGCAGAGGAGCTCCTAAAAAATGCAGGAGCCGTTCAAATTTTTATAATGTTGTACCAAATTAATTACTTTACAAGGATGCAATGTTTGTTAAGTTTTTTTTGATGTTTTTTATTTCTTAATTTTTTTAAAATTTTTTATTTATTGCTTTTTACTAATTTTACATTGTGTCCGTTGCATAGTGGCATTTTCAAATAGGGATTTCTCAAGTCAGTGTTTTTTTGCGAAAGCTAAGACGCCCTGTGTGTTGATATTAAATTTTTAAGTTTGCTGTGTGGCTTCCCTTCATAACTCAAATGATTTTCAAAATATTTTTGTCACGTTTAACAAAACTTTTTGCAAAGAAAACGCTATGGTTCAACACACTGTTGAAATTTTCGTCACTTTTGCCAAAGTTTTCGTTTCCACAAAAAATGAGCAATTTCCTCACGCTCTCTTTCCCCTAACCGACTTTAGTTTGAAATTTTTGTCACTTTTGCCAAAGTTTTTATAACGACAAAAATGAGCACAATTGTTTCATTATATTTTATATTTTGTTTGTCACATGTGACAAACTTGTTCATAACGTGTGCTATGTTTGGTTCGTCACATGGGACGTTTTTGTATTTATTGGTGTGACCAACTGGTTCGTAACAGAAGTGGGTGCGTCGGTGCATGAATGGTAGTAGGGGCAAGGTGTTAAAGTTATTTTGCAACAGTGACGAACTTGTTTCGATATATTTTATATTTTGTTTGTCACATGTGACAAACTTGTTCGTAACGTGTGCTATGTTTGGTTTGTCACATGGGACGTTTTTGTATTTATTGGTGTGACAAACTGGTTTGTAACAGAAGTGGGTGTGTCGGTGCAGGAATGGTAGTAGGGGCAAGGGGTTAAAGTTATTTTGCAACAAAGTTGGTTGTGGATAAATGCTGAAACTCAAATACATAATGCTCTATGTAAGTGACTGTGAAATTTTACAACAAGGTAAGATCTGAACTTTTTGGGGATGGTTATTGAGGCAACGTGAATTGAATAAACGCGTGTTGGAATACTTTAATGAAGCCGCGGCCGCGACCGAAAGCGGCCGATCTCCTCCCACCTCGCCTGAGTTCTTTGCCAAAAAGGGTCTCCATTTTCCTACAAAAGGGGCTGCGTTTTAAATTTGGGTTACGAGTCAGGCCTGGGAGGCCAACCAAAAAGGAGCTCTGGTAAGGGGTCGGAAAAGCTTTTCAGCTTTGGACTTTAGCTTAGTGAAGCCAGACTGCGTGTGTGAGCTTGCCACTTTGAACTTGTGATTGCCAGCCAGAGTCGAGTTTTGTCGAGTCTGGGAGTCGGGCCAGAGTAATAGAAGAGCTTTTCAGCCAGAAAAGCTTTTCAACTCTGAACCCAAACGGACCGAGCTGAGCAAAGTTGGAGGCCAACGAGGTCGGCACTGAAAAAGGGCAGCCCAAACCGAAACCGTCTGGTTTCGCAGGTTGGGTGTCAAAAGAAGATTGCGCGGCACTTTACTAGTCTCACAGCAGTGAACATTTTGCCAATGTTTGACCCATTCATTTGGCATGAATAGTGCCACAAACGTCATTCGCACACTCGGCAACCGTTCTTCTTGCAGTCTGATGCTGGGAAAATCTTATGTCAGCTGGCCAAAAGGCCGGCAATCTGAAACAACGGATCATTTGGTTCGTAATAAAATTTGAAGTTATCTTAGAATGCTTAGTTTTTTGTTAACAAGCGATTCGAACTGAACATTTTTTGTCCCCTCGCCGACAAACTGCAAGCGGAAAATAATGGCACTGCAATAAAGTTTATGGGGAATTTTGATAGAAATGCGCAAATGTGCACGATCGCAGACAGAGAGTCATTTTTTAATGTTTCTATTTGAGCGCCATCTTGCGGTGGCACTCAACATGCGGTGCAGTTTGTTCTCCCGTCTCTCAAAACCTGTTTTATGTTTTTAGAACCCGCCGTTTCACCCCTGTTTCCCATTTTTTTCATTTTATGCCTTCTAACCAGGACCTTTTTAAAAGGGCGACGTCAAATTTTAACCAGAGAGGGCGCTCGGGTTTAAGCTGTTCTTTTTAGTGATTTCAAAAACTGTCTCTCTGTATCAGCAAAAATCTTGAAATTAATAAGTTTCAACGTGCGTGCGTTTTAAAGTGTCTCGTTGGAAGTTGAAAGCGATGACGTTTTGTTAAGCTCTTTTGCGATGGATGCCTGACACTCAAAGGTTGTATCCGGTGTCTGCCTCTTCAAAATTCAACTCGTCTCGACGTCGAGCACGCCAAATGAAGAGGGGTTTCTTTTCATCTTGTAATTTTGCAGCAGAGCATATCTCCGGATTATGTCTGAGAGCTCTGCCTATTTTCATGCAATTTTAATTGTTATAATTCTATTAAATGAATGACCAAGTTTATTTTGTAATTTATTAAATGCAAAAAGTAAGAAGCTCAAACACTTGATATTTGTCAAGTCTCAAGTTCAAAAGTTATGTTGAAGGGTGTGGAGCAAAGTCTTGTTGATCTGGCTTTGACTTCCTGGCTTTGTGCATCACTTCTTGTGAACCAAATTAATGTGCTTCTTCAAATTCCGTTTGCGATATGTCTTAAAGGAGCACAAATCACACTTGAATGGCTTCAATTTCTCGTGAACTGATTCGATGTGTCTTCTTAGGTCTTGATGCCCAAATGATTTGTAGTTGCAGAGATTGCACGCAAACCTCTTCGCCTTTTCATGAACAGACTGAACGTGACGTTTTAAGCAATGTTTGACATTGGTTGCGTACTCACAATGATCGCATTTGAACGGCTTCAATTTCTCGTGAACTGATTCAATGTGTCTTCTTAGGTCTTGATGCGCAAATGATTTGTAGTTGCAGAGATGGCACGCAAACCTCTTTGCCTTTTCATGAACAGACTGAACGTGATGTTTTAAGCAATGTTTGACAATGGTTGCGTACTCACAACGATCGCATTTGAACGGCTTCAATTTCTCGTGAACTGATTCGATGTGTCTTCTTAGGTCTTGATGCGCAAATGATTTGAAGTCGCAGAGATCGCACGCAAACCTCTTTGCCTTTTCATGAACAGACTGAACGTGACGTTTTAAGCAATGTTTGACAATGGTTGCGTACTCACAACGATCGCATTTGAACGGCTTCACCTTCTCATGAAAACTCATGATGTGATGTATGAGTGTAGATTTTTGTCCGGTCGAGAAATGACACCTGTCACAGCTGAAGGGGTTGTCTTTAAAGTGCATTACTGTCACATGTCTCTCCAAACTGACTTTATAAGATGAGGCAAAATGGCACAGCCCTCAATTAAATGGTCTCACCCTTTTGTGGACACTTCTGACGTGATTTTGCACAGTATATTTGTGAAACGACGAGTAGTTACATATCTCACATCGAAAGTCTTTCTTCTTTTTGTGAACTGATAAAATGTGTTTTTTCATTCCGCTTTTTGAAAAGTTCGAATAGTTACATTGAGGGCAGTGAAAGTTCACCTCAGACCCGTGGATGCGTCGAACATGCGCCATGAGGTTTCCTTTTTGAGTGAAATGTGTATCACAAATGGAACACTGGATCACCATGATGCTTTCTTTAGATGAGCGATGTTGTTGCTGCAGGTTGTGGCTCCCAACAACTGCTGTTTCTTTGTAAAGCCACTGATGTTGGCTTTGCGACACAAATTTAATTTTGAGTGGGAATTTTAATGAAAACAACACAAACAATTTAATTTGTTGTTCAATTCTCTCATTAATCTGCAATTGTCGGTTCTCCCTTTTTTATTTTGGAGCTTCCGTTTACTTTTAATTAGTTAGTCATTCGTGCCCATCCCTCATTGCCCCTTTTCAAAATGGAAAAAACAAATATCAACAAAATGAGCAAAATGAGCAAAAAGCAGTTTTATTGCTGAACACTTGCTAGCCATTCAGCCATGAGACCACTGGCAATTTAAAGAGTTCTCAAACTTTTTCTGATCTTTCATTCTGAACGGGACCAATGGCAACATGCAAAGCTCTTCTGGGTTCCAGGACAACAAATGTTGTCTCATTTTAACTTTTCTTTTATCAATCAACAGTCTGACAAATTCCAAAAATGCCAAACAATCAAGCCATGAGTTTTTCAAGAATTTTATTTAATCCAAATTGAAAATGACAAAATTCAGTTGCAATTAAAGCTAATTGTTAGTTCAAAATTGCTCTTTATTGCCAGTGGTCCCATAGCATGACGGTCAGCGACGACGCTTATCGTGCGTGCAGGTCAAGTTCGACTCCCGCCCAATCTGTTTAACTTAGTGCTGACGAGGAGAGTCTTTAGAATTATTTACTGCTTGCTCGTAGTCGGGTACGCTATGATCCACTGTTTTTTCGAAATTTTGACGCCCTAAATATCCTCCTCGAGCCTCTTGACCATCTTAACCTTAATTTTTTTGTTTTAGAATAACATTTATTTTTGAGTGTTTGTCTCTGCATAGAACAGGGTGAAACTTAAAATATCTAAGTCTTTATAGGCTGGTGACAAATTTTGAGTTGGACCCAAGGCTGCCTATCTTAAAAGGTTTCCTTTGCCTAACTTCAGCTTAATTTAATTTAAAATCTTTTGAATAAAAAAAATGCCAACCAATCAAACAGTGTTTTTTTGTTTCAAATTAAGATCTTTTTTGATGAGCGAGATTATTAATTAGCAACTGTCTCTTTTGTTCAATTTTCATTTGTGACTTTGATTTTCTATCAGATTGTGTGCCTGCAGGTTGCTTCTCTGCACAAATAGGAGCCAACTTGAAATTTCATCCTCAGATTTCATGAAAGACTTATTTTAATTGATTTTTTTCTTTCCCGAGCCTAGCAACAGAAATTTCTATTGCAGCATTGGTCCCGCCGCCGAAAAAACTAGACAATGACCGTCACAAAATACCCCACACCCCCATGCATCAAGCGAGCCCCGCTTCGCAGCCCAGCGCACTCTGCAAAAATATTATTAGAAAAGGTGACACGCTTTAACAATCTTTAGTCTCGGAGGGACGTCTTTTCTGGCTTTTTGCAGCCACTTCAGAAGAAGTAGCTGTTCAAAGAAATATCATGTTACATACAAAATAAAGTGACTTGGTAGGATCTATTCGGATCGATTCACTTTGTCTTATTCCAGTTTTGGCTAAACTATTTTCTATTCTTTTCTTTCACCAAACTTTGCAAATACATGCCATAAGCTCCATTGCTAATTTTAAAATTTGTCGAAATCTTTTTATCTGATTTTTTGCGGAGGCTTGAGCGCCCCCTATGAAAAAATTAAATTCAAATTTTTGCCATATCTATTTTGACGCTTCTATATTTAAATATCATTTCAATTGGAAAGCAAAAGAGAAAACTGCCTAACTCGCTTTATTGCTCCTTTCAGTCTTGCATATTTGGTTGTTACTTTTGATGTCCCAAAATTTTTATTTTTCGTTAATTGAAATTCATAATGGAATAAAAGGTTCCGTTGGCATTCTTTGTCAGCTTTGTTACGACTGTGATCTGGTTGAAAAAGCTCGCTCAAAATTCATGCGGAAATTCAAACAATCTTTAATAAGCTGGACCAGTTGAAACCCCCTTAAGTCAGAGGGTGCTTTCTTTATTGCCGAGTACAAGAAGAGATTTCCAATTGAAAACTTTAAAACTTTAGCAAGAGCCGGCATCAATGTCAGCGTTCCCTTGTTGAGCGACGACGGCATTGCGCAGTTGAGCAACAGCGCTTTGACGAAGTGATCCAGTTGGAAAAGCTTGATTGAGGTACTCTCGATGGAAACGCAACAAGAGGATTTTCCAAGAGAGAATGTCTTTGCAGCTAACCAGTTGAAAATAGGCCGATGAAGGCTGACTTCCTTTCAGTCCAAAACAATCCCAACTTTTCGTCAAAAGCATAATGAGGAGTAGAGGATAAAAGCGAACAAAATTGCAATCCAAGAAATGGAAAATAAATCAGGACACAGCCAGCCGATTTTATCCCTGCAGTAGTCTTTGCATTGACCTTTTCCAACAATTTCTCGAAACTTTATTGACTTATAAATGAATTTTCTGTTTCCAATCCTTAATTGTTGTGCAATGCAAAAATGCTCTGGAAAAGTGCTCTCTTGCTTGGAATCCGTTAGACTTGCAAACTCCTTGGAAAGGCTTTTGCCATGATCACCCATTTCAAACAAAACAATTTGAAGTCTGAATCCAATCAGTCTTTACAGTCAACCATCAAAAATGAACCAGCTGCCACATTTCAAAGCCAAAATTGACGACCTGGAAAAAAGCTACCAGCAAGAGTACCCGTGCAACGATGCTGTCAAGAAGAAATATTTGTACTTGTTTGAGCTTCGGGGCATCACTATCAGTTTGAAGAAGATGACGGGGCAAAACTTCTAGTGGAGTTGAAAAAGATTTTTTCATTCGTTAAGATCTGAAGAGACCACTCAGATACTCTGCTAACGTGTTTTGGACTTGTGAGACAAACACCACCTGCAAAACATGAATTTGGATTATCACAACCTTTCAAGTTGAATCCATTGTCACGGACCTGATAAGAGTTTGTACATATTCAAATTCACAGTTGCTCTTGAGCAAAAAAAAGATGTTGAAGGCATTAATTTGAGCGGCAACGACTAAAATACACATTTCCTTCAAACTGCAAACTTTGTTTGTTTTTTTCATTTATCAAAAAAGCATTTTGAGAATTTCAAAACATTAATCGTTCCAAATAAAGAGTTTTATCCTGGCCAAATGTTTGAGACTGAAAAAAGCCTGGAAAGATGAATGCAAACCAAAAGTTGCACGGCCTATGAGAACAAACACGGGGGATGCAGAATGTCTGCTTCTCTGATTCATAGCAGACCAGATATTCCGAATCAAAAAAACCTGATCTAATCAACAAATCATTCTCCAAACAAAATTGGCAAATGCACACAAAACAAAGACACAAATATCTCAGGAAAAACCTTCAAATTGAGCTATTTTGATTTGGAAAAACACCAGGTTCATAACTGTCTGACAGCAAAACAAACCAAGCCGACGCCAACAATGGATGGATCATCAGCGTCAGAAGCTTCGAGCCCGCGCACGGGGTATCCAACTAGAAAACACCAAAACAAATTGCTTTTCTGAAAAGTGCTCAACCTGAGCATCGGTTTTTTGGACTCAACAAAAACAAGCTGCAGCATGTTCAAATTCAGGCAGTGAGATGCTCTCGTCCAGCAACTTCATGAATACAGATTTGTTGAGAATTCATAACGCCCATTTTCGGCTCTGGCTTTGGCATCTCCGACAGCTGCTTTGAAAATTCGAGTCACACAAAGGCTGGAGGTCTATCTGAGCGACGGCTTCACCACTACAAACATGAGCCAAATGTTTGATGCAAATCATTAAAGATGAACAAAATGCAATTTCGAAAAGATTTCGGATTTTCCCTCGATTTTTTCATTCCTGAAGATCTGAAGAGACCACTCAGATACTCTGCTAACATCTCAAAATGGGCACCACACCACCTCCAAGATTGTGGCAATTTAGAACTTCTTCGGCGACTTCCAGCAACTTGCATTGGGAAAATCACACTATCACGATCAGTTTTAAGAGGATGAACTCCGTGTCCCTCTTTCCTGCCACCAGTCAAAACTCGCTGTTTTGTGACTTAAAAAACCGACCCAAAAAAAAACATTTTGAATATTAAAATTTAACTTGAACCTGATGTCTTTGCCCTTGCAAAATACCTGGTCGAGGAAATTAAATCCAACGAAGATTTAAAAAAGGTTTAAGAAATCAACTTGAAACTGATCGCACTTCGAAACTCAGGTTCCTTGGTGACTTTTGGCTCAAAAGGCAAACGAAGAAATAATTATCGAAATCTGGCTAATCAGCAAAGTGCTGAAATACTGGCGGCCAAGGAACAAGCTGCAGAGCTCAGAGAGGCGCTGAGACAATTTTTTGACAATGAATTGCATTGTCTCACATTAACGGAAAATAAGTTGGTCATGAGGCACAAACTGCAAAACCGTGTGCCCCCCCCTAGCATCGAGAACGACTTTTGCGGATTGAATCTTCAAATTCAAAGAGAACCTTTCAGCTCTATCTGAGCGACGGCTTCACCACTACAAACACTGGACCCCCATAATTGAGAACGACTTTTCCGACTTCATAGTTCAGAACTTGGACCTCAAGGTGAGGAGCCTGTGCGGCTCCCGCTTAGTTGATGAGAACCAATGCCCACTTAAAAACTCAGGTTTCTTGCAGACTGCAGAAGTTAAACTGTGTAACCGAAGGAAATATTTCTGCTGCTCTCAATGAAATCCGATTGAGTCCAATTAAGTATATAAACAATTTTGACATTGTCAATCCTGTGCCTCAAATATTGAACACTTTTCATTTCTCTGAGTCAGTGCAAAAAATAATCAGGCTGATTCACGCCTTCACTGAACACCAGAGTGTAACAAGTTTGTCATGAGGTACGTTGACGCATTTGTTGTTGAAAACAATGCAAAAAGCTGACAGTTTTGTCGTTAACTCTCATAGTACTGTACTATCCTCAGGGCTCGGAGTTCAAGACAGTCATCGGCCTTCGTGTCAGTGGACGTGCTGAATGACAACGCCATAAGAATCGAGGCAAAAGCGAAAAAAACAATGGAGAACCAACAATTGCAACTCAAAATTAAAAACTTGATAATGCCACTCATCGGCAAAGAGAAGAGTTACTGATTGCAACATTATGTAAAAGAATAAAACTTAATGGTGCAAGAGTTGAACAACTCACCCCTGAGAAAAAGACACAGCTTTCACACCGGTTTCCAGGAATCTGCTTTTCGATGCAGATTGAAAAAGGAATTGTGTGGGCCAAATAAATTTCTTGGCAAAGCAACCAATCATCCCAGTCCAGCTTTGAAGCTTTGAAGGCTGCCAACGGAGCGACCAAAAAATAGAAAATCAATACGGCGCTGCTGCGCTCCTTAACTGAAATTTGATACTTCCACTTTGCCAACAATGGAAAGTTCATGGCGGTTGTTCACGAGAAAACGGATTCGTATGACAGAGAAAAGTTAAACTTTAGAGTCCATCATTGCAAAGTGCCAGACGGGCGTGGTGGCTGTCTCCGGAGGCTGACAGCCACCACATGTGTGATTCCATGAAGGAGATTGTGAGGCTCTACCTGGAGTACTGTTCCAAGGACGTCCTCGTCACTAGGGAGGCTGGCTCGGTCCTGCAATACTCATCTGACACCCCCCTTTCAAAGTCCCACATGCAGAGCGCGCATTTGAACAAAGACACAATTGGCCTATTTTAAACTTTGGTATGACACTGCAATGATATTTTGTATCTTTTCATGTGACATTTAATCTCTTGATTTTTTAAGCATTTATATGAATCATTTTCAAATTTGAAAATGTTAATAAATAAATTTGGCTAAATTTTTCCAGACGGAAAAATTAACCGCTGGAAAATGTTCACCTCATTCCGAAATTTGCCATGTACATCTCAACAGACTAAGAAAAACGAGTTCTGTGAACGTCAATTGCAACATTATGTAAAAGCATAAAACTTAATGGTGCAAGAGTGAATCTGCTTTTCAATGCAGATTGAGAAAGGAATCCCTTGCAAAATACCTGGTGGAGGAAATTGAATCAAACAAAGGTTGTAAAAATGGTAACTGATCAGCCGCGCAAAGTTGACGCACCCCATCTTAAATTTGTTGTGCAGAAGTTAAACTGTGTCAAACTGCAAAACTGTATCCCCCCACCATCATTGAAAATGACTTTTGCGGATTAATTTATTTTATATGAATAAAACTTCCATTTTTGAAAATTCAGTTTTTTGAAGCTGTTTGTGTTAACAACTGTCTTTGAGGACAACAAACAAAAACAGGACTGAACCTAAAAGTAACTCAAAAGAACACCATCATGAACAAAGGAGCTGATCTCCTGTTAAGCGAAGAGAGCAGCCAAGCCAGAATCGCAAAAAAATGTGGATTCAAATGCTGAAGTCCAGCTGCTGGCCCAAAAAATATGAAGAAGATGAAGCAAAGGATTGCTTGGCAAAGTTTCGACAACAAATGCGTCAACGTACCTCATGACAAACTTGCGCTCCATGTCAAAAATAATTATTTGAAGCAATTAACGTGTGTGTCTTCGAAGCAAAAACTTCAAGACTCGCTTACGATCCGGCATTTGTCTTCGAAACGACAACATCAGAAGATACTACGCTTACAAAGTTTATGAGAACCACTGTCTACTTCGAAACTCAGGTTAGAACAAACAATTGCAACTCAAAATTGAAAAACTTGAAAATACCACTCATCGGCAAATGGAAAAGTTATGGACTTATATCAAGCGAGACAAGCTTGAAGAGGTCATTTTCTTGACCAAGCAGGAAATAGTAATTACAGCAGCTCAAAAAAGGAAAATGGTATAATTAAAAACGAATATTGCGTGCCGCCCAAGAAATTGCTTAAACGCTTTAATAAAGTGGATTAAATCGCTGAAAGACAGCGACAAGTCACATGAATATTGAGCAAGAGTTGTTTGTGTACATAACATCCCAACTCTTCAAAAAACTCCCCTCAATTGTTATGTGTCTATTTTTATTTATGACATGTTATTTATTTGAAATTAATTACATTGTTATATAAGATTAAAACCTTGCCTTTGAACTGGGCGCCTTTGGCATGCAAGTGAGCTGCCGCAGCGGTGAGAGGAAAAGTGTAGACAAGTTTTTTGTAAAGGTTTTAGCCGTGGCCAAGGAAAATTCAAAAATTTGAAGCAAAGCCTTGGCTGCTGTCTTAAAAGAGCTGGACGCCCGAGCTGGAGAAAGAACCAACCTCTACATGACCTGCGCAAGGACCCTTCGGTCAACAATAGCACAGCAAAGAATTGTCTGCTGTCCCGACGACTTAGATCTGCAACACCTCAAGTTAATGTACGCTCAGTACTTTTATGGCTTTTTGATGCAGATTGAAAAAGGAATTGGAAGGGGAGCAACAAATGATGTGCTTCAGTTTCGCAAACAAAAATATTTTTAGCCACATTTCAGACTCGCTTCAACCTGGGTCATTGTTAAATAGTGGCCAATCGGACCAAGGCCCATAATAAGTTGACGGAAAGAGAATTTCGGGAAGTCTTGAAATCTGACGCAATCCCGCACAAACTCATAATACCCACATTATCGCAACTTCCACACCGGCGCAAAGTGATCGAGATCAAGAATCCTGCGATTGTCCAATTCATTTCAAACCATCCCAAACACGTCGTCCAAGATTTTCAATTTCTTGGACATCAATTGAGCACAAAATGCAGGATGAAACAAACAGCCAGAAAGCTTCATCCAAAATCGAACAAGAGTTGAACCGCTAGCGAGACAGCTCCAAAATGGTTTCCAGTACTACCAGAAAATGGTGGCTTTCACAAGCTAGGTCGGGTTCTGCAGACGAAGCTCCAACCGCATTGACTACGACACGGCCTCCGACAGGTGTGAATTAAAAACACAACATTACAAAAGTCAAACATCCTATAGTCAAATTTTGCAATCAACACTGAAAAATGTCACGTGTGATGAGACAATGGACAACCACGTTAAGACAACCGCGTTTGATCATTGCAAAGTGATGATGGCAAAGAGGTCCAAAGAGATCCCAATGCAATTACCTTGCCACCGACAACACGATTGGAGCAAACTTCTATTCTCCTTTACTCGTTCCTTATTATTGAATCGACAGTCACACGAGTTGCGCTTCCTAAAAAGGTCTTGTGCCAGTTAACTCATCTGACACCCCCTTCCAAAGTCCCACGTGCATTTGCACAAAGACACAACTGGCCTTTTTGGAATTTTTTTGGTTCCCCCATCCACCCAAAAAAATTCTGGTTGCGAAGCGCAAACACAGAAGTTCATTCTAGATCAGATGCAACACTTGAGGCGGTTCCGCGGCCATTTTGAAATCCTCGAAAATTGTCGCCGTTGAGGCGGTTCCGCCGCCATTTTGAAATCCTCAAAAATTGATGCCGTTGAGGCGGGGGCAAGGAAACAAACCCAACGGCAAGACAAAAACGACAACCTCAGTTTAATATCACCAGCAAGACAAAAACAAAAACCTGATTTTAATGTCATCTTTTATTTTTATAATGATAATATTTAATAATATAATGCAAAATTAAAAAATTCATTTAGAAATATAATTAAATTCTCCATTTGTGGTTTTAGGCTCAAAACATACTCACCCGTTTGTCTGGGGGAGAAGCATCAACTGAACTGCGCATTCGTTTTGAAACGTTGCACGCCTGTTCTCAACAGCTGCCCGCAGTTTGCAGCCGCGCCACAAAAAAGTCACATTAATGGCTATACTAAGTCGGCCGAGTCATTAAATGTTTAGCTCACAGTTGAAATATAGGCCTCTCTGCAATAAGCACGAAGAAAGGTTTTGAGTCAGTATAAATCAAATTCAGCCTCTCTCACATTGAAAAGATTTTTTAAAATGACAGAAATTCAAAACATCAAGCCCTCGGACATTTATCAAATGCAGTCGCATCGATAATTCCTGCCCGGGCAGTCCGGCTTGAGCTGCAAATCGATCCGCCGTGTCCAATGTTCAAAACAATGTGGCCTCATTAGCCTGCAGCCCAACTGCCAGACCCCATTTCTCTCAAAAAAAGTCGCGCCACTCCGTGCCGTGCAATTGGGCCAGAAATTTCAAAGAAAAAATTGACAATCCATAGTTCACTGCAATTGGCATTAAAACGCATTTCAAGTCGACAAAAATAGAACCCATCCTCTTCCACACAAAAAATTTTCTCAAAGGCAAACATAACTTGGAACATTGAGTTTTCAGCTAGTCATCAAATGCAGTCGCATCCATAGTTCCTGCCCGAGCAGTCCGGCTTGAGCTGCAAATCGATCCTTAGCGTCTGATGATCTCTGCCCATGCTAGCGGCCTAAAATGGCCTCCCCTTTTCTTTAGAATTAATTGGCGCGAATCAGCGTTGCCTCGAGGGCCAAGTTGAATTAAAGTGATTTTTCATTCACAAACAAAAATTAAACCGCAAACAAAAAACTCTATATGTTGAAAATTTTGAAGAAAAGATTGCCAAAACTCATTTTGAGCAAACCTTTATGAGAATAGTTGATTTTAGTGCAGTGCATGCATTTTCAAAAGAATGCAATTTGAATGACTTAATTGATTAAAAATAAAAAAATACTTTATTTTTCAGCACTTCTGTAGCATTTGTGTTTAACGCAATAAATAAAGGAGGCAGGCAAGAGAATTGACGATTTTTTGTCAAAAATTATGATCCAAAACACTTTTCCATCAAAAACAAGGATTCCATCATGTTTATTAATGAAGGAGGCAGGCAAGAGAATTGACGTTTTGTTCGTCAAAAATGACGATGCCAAAACACTTTTCCTTCAAAAACGAGTATCCGGTCCTGTTTAACGCAATTAATGAAAGAGGCAGGCAAGAGAATTGACGTTTTTTGTCAAAAATGACAATCCAAAACACTTTTCTGTCAAAAACAAGGATTCCATCGTGTTTAATGCAATTAATGAAGGAGGCAGGCAAGAGAATTGACATTTTTTTGTCAAAAATGAAGATCCAAAACACTTTTCCTTCAAAAACAAGGATTCCATCGTGTTTAACGCAATTAATAAAGGAGGCAGGCAAGAGAATTGACATTTTTTTGTCAAAAATGACGATGCCAAAACACTTTTCCGTCAAAAACGAGTATCCGGTCCTGTTTAACGCAATTAATGAAAGAGGCAGGCAAGAGAATTGACGTTTTTTGTCAAAAATGACAATCCAAAACACTTTTCCGTCAAAAACAAGGATTGCATTGTGTTTAACGCAATTAATGAAGGAGGCAGGCAAGAGAATTGACTTTTTTTTCATCAAAAATGATGATCCAAAACACTTTTCTGTCAAAAACAAGGACTCCATCGTGTTTAATGCAATTAATGAAGGAGGCAGGCAAGAGAATTGACATTTTTTTTGTCAAAAATGAAGATCCAAAACACTTTTCCTTCAAAAACAAGGATTCCATCGTGTTTAACGCAATTAATAAAGGAGGCAGGCAAGAGAATTGACATTTTTTGTCAAAAATGACAATCCAAAACACTTTTCATTCAAAAACAAGGATTCCATCGTGTTTAATGCAATTAATAAAGGAGGGAGGCAAGACAATTGACATTTTTTTGTCAAAAATGATGATCCAAAACACTTTTCCTTCAAAAACAAGGATTCCATCGTGTTTAACGCAATTAATAAAGGAGGCAGGCAAGAGAATTGACGTTTTTTTCATCAAAAATGATGATCTAAAACACTTTTCCTTCAAAAACAAGGATTCCATCGTGTTTAACGCAATTAATAAAGGAGGGAGGCAAGAGAATTGACTTTTTTTTCGTCAAAAATGACGATCCAAAACACTTTTCCGTAAAAAACAAGGATTCCATTGTGTTTAATGCAATTAATGAAGGAGGCAGGCAAGAGAATTGATGTTTTTTCATCAAAAATGATGATCTAAAACACTTTTCCTTCAAAAACAAGGATTCCATCGTGTTTAACACAATTAATAAAGGAGGCAGGCAAGAGAATTGACGTTTTTTTTGTCAAAAATGACGATCCAAAACACTTTTCCGTCAAAAACAAGGATTCCTTCGTGTTTAACGCAATTAATGAAGGAGGCAGGCAAGAGAATTGATGTTTTTTTGTCAAAAATGACGATCCAAAACACTTTTCCTTCAAAAACAAGGATTCGATCGTGTTTAACGCAATTAATAAAGGAGGCAGGCAAGAGAATTGACGTTTTTTTGTCAAAAATGACAATACAAAACACTTTTCCGTCAAAAATGAGGATCCGGTTGTGTTTAACGCAATTAATGAAGGAAGCAGGCAAGAGAAATGATGAAATGATGCAAAAAAAATTAATAGATGGCGCTAATTAAAATTTTTATCATACGCCATGAAATGCTGCAAAATAAAGCAATGGTAATTCAAAAAATTATTCAAATTAATTTGACTAATTTATTAAATTTTTGCCTGCATTTCAATAGTGCCATGATCGACTGGTTTTTTAATTTTGACTGTATTACCCGGGCAGTGATTGCAAAAGCAAAACATAGTTGGAGTTTAAATTTTCCTTGAGATATTTATTAGACATTGCAAAAAGACTTTTGTTTTATTGCTGTTTTTGGGCGAAGTCTGTCATTTTAGTGGACCCTAACAATGCATTGACAAAAATGCGCATGTTCAGCCATTAACTGCTTTGTGCTCATTTTGTTGATTTTTGCTTTTTTATTTGGAAAAGGGGCAATGAGGGATAGGCACTCATGCCCAACTAATTAAAAGTAAACGGAAGCTCCAAAATTAAATTGGAAGAAACTAACAGTTGCAAATAATTGAGGGAAGCCAACAACAAATTAATATGTTTGTTATTGTCATTAAAATTGCCCAATCAAATTAGAATTTGCGACATAAAGCCAACTTTAATGGCTTTACGAAAGACACAGCAGTTTTTGGGAGCCACAACTTGCAGAAACACACTTGCGCTTGTAGAAGGAAAGCATCACAGAACAGACGGGCCACTTCCAAATGCTACGGAGCAAGAAAAGACATCTGAGAGAATGAGAGACGTCTTCATAAAGACTATTTTGAGCGAACAACATCACGTTCAGTCTCTTCATGAAAATATGAAGAAAGCATCATAGAATAGCTGGGCCACTTCCAAATGCTACGGAGCAAGAACAAACATGGGGTTCGAGTGTTCCATTTGTGACGAACCCTTCAATTTGAAAGAAAACCTTGTGAGGCATTTTTGAGCCAACCACGGGTCCGAGAAAAAATTTCACCAATGCGAGATATGTTCATTCTCATCGTTTTACAAATCACACTTGCAAGAACACTTCAAAAGTGTCCACGAAAGGGCGAGACCATTCAAATGCGAGCTGTGCGATTTTTCCTCGTGTCGCAAAGCTACTTTGGAGGAACATGTGACGGCAGTGCACTCTGAAAAAAACCTTTCAGTTGCAACAGGTGTCATTTATCGACCGGACGAAAATCCACACTCAAAACTCACATTAAAAAAATTCATGTAAAGGTTAAGCCTTTCAAATGCAATCTGTGTGAGTTTGCGGCCGCTAGGCAAAATGACTTAAAATGTCACGTTCAGTCTGTTCATGAAAAGGTGAAGAAGGTCGCATGCGAGCTCTGCAACTTCAAATCGTTCAGGTATGTGACACTCAGAAGACACATCGAATCGGTTCACGAGAAATTGAAGCCATTCAAATGCCATTTGTGCTCTTTCACGACATCTCACAAAAATAGTTTGAAGAAGCACCTATATGCGAAAAAAAGAATTGCAGCACTAAGCCAGGGAGCCAAAGCCAGGAATAAAAATCAAATGTCTGAACTTTTTGCGTCTAACATTCAATCAATTTTAAAATGACCTCCAATCATTCATTTAATCAAAAAGAGCACCCAGATATTTTTTAGTTTGCTGTTGTAGTTGATTTATCTGAGGAGAAATAAAACCATTAACCCAAATGTGTTTTGCTTGTATACAACCCAAAAAAAGGCATAATTTGGAGAAAATGTATTCAAAAATGTAAAATAATATTTTTAGGCTAAGTTACCACTCCAATAAAGTTCTGTGACGTTCACCAAATTTTCACTTTTTAAAATTGAAAAACTTAGCAAAATAACCCAAGCGTCGTCTGCTGAAAGATTTCAGTTTTTTGGCATAAACAAAAACCTCTTGAAACTTCCAAAAATCTCTATAAACTGGCTTCAGCGAGAATCATTTCTCATCAAGATGATGACTGTAAGAAAAAAACAGTGATGTTGCATTATCCGTTGTTCTGCAAATGTACTGCATTTTAATTAAAAATTTTTGAACTATTTTAAGGTAGCGTGTTCAATTCAAAGTTAAAAAATATAGACTTTAAAAATAGTGCAAGATGCAATAATTATTAAGTAAAAATAAAAGTGTATTGCTGAAATACTATTTCATAAATACATTGAAAAGCGATGAACAACGCGACGTTCCTGTATTTTCTTCAATGTCAGAGTGGTCGAATTTGTCAAAATTTTAAATAGTCAACTGTGATATTTTTAGCACGTATTTAGATGTTTGGGCTACTTTTTTGATAAATTTGGTGACATAATTTGCCCAACTGTTTTACTCACACTTTAAAATGACAAAATAACTAGATGGCAGTAGCAACACACTTTCATTGATGCAAAAAAACATAAGAAATATAAATTAATGTAAATTTTTAAACTACTAAAAATTAATTTTACTTGTTTATCATATCTTTCCTTAGATTTCAAAAACTTGCAAAGACTATATAACGCATTGAGCACTTGATGTGATGCTAATGTCAATACGCATCAATGTTTGAGACAAATCAAAAGTTTCAGAACACACTTTTTGAATATTGAAGTGGTCTGCCACCAAGCGAGCAAAGATCGCCTTACTCTTTGCCGCGGCAGAGGGCTTCAACATAAATTCAACTTTCAAGAATGACCCAAAAAGCCATCGTTACCTGTCCTGGATAGGTTTGAGAGCCTCGGACGTGTTTTGATCATGCCATGATGGCTTTGGAAGGCGTCTCATATTCCCCGGACTGACTTTTAGTCGGTCCACTAAATTAAATTCAAATGATAAAAAACATCAGACTGGCTTTGAGTGAGTCCTTAAAACAACATCAATTGCCTGAACAAAAATGAGATGAAGAAAAAACAGACAATTGCACATTAATGTAAGAAGCCAACAACAAATTTATTTGTTTGATGTTTTAATTAAAATTGCCCACTCAAAATTAAATTTGCGACTCAAAACTAACTTTCATGGCTTCACAAAAGAAAAAGCAGTTTTTGGGAGACACAACCTACAGCAACAACGTTGCGCTCGTCAAAGGAAAGCATCACAGAATAGACGGGCCACTTCCAAATGCTACAAAGCAAGAACAAACATGGGGTTCCAGTGTTTGATTTGTGATCAATCCTTCACTAGAAAAGGAAGCCTCGTGAGACATGTTCAATCCATCAGGTGTGAGTTTGCGGCCATTTCAAAAAGTAAACTCAAACAAAAAAAGATGGGATTCCAGTGTTCCATTTGTGATGAATCCTTCGCTTCGAAAGGAAACCTCGTGAGGCATTTTCGAGCCAACCACAAGTCCGAGAAAAAATTTCACCAATGCGAGATATGTCCATTCTCATTGTTTGACAAATCACACTTGCAAGAACACGTCAGAAGTGTCCACGAAAAGGCAAGACCATTCAAATGCGAGCTGTGCAATTTTTGCTCGCGTCGCAAAGCTACTTTGGAGGAACATGTGACGGCAGTGCACTCTAGAGAAAAACCATTCAGTTGCAACAGGTGTCATTTCTTGACCGGACAAAAATCTACACTTAAAACTCACATAAAAAATTCATGAAAAGCTAAAGCCTTTCAAATGCAATAGGTTCGCGGCCGCTTGGCAATGTGAGCTCAAAAATCACGTTCAGTTTGTTCATGAAAAGATGGGATTCCAGTGTTCAATTTGTGATGAATCCTTTGTTTTGAAAGGAAACCTCGTGAAGCATTTTCATCCAACCACGAGTCCGAGAAAAAATTTCACCAATGCGAGATATTCTTGTCGTTTTACAAATCACACTTGCAAGAACACGTCAGAAGTGTCCAAGAAAAGGCGAGACCATTCAAATGCGAGCTGTGTCATTTTTCCTCGCGTCGCAAAGCTACTTTGGAGGAACATGTGATGGCAGTGCACTCGGAATAAAAACCCTTCAGTTGCGACAGGTGTCATTTCTCTACCAGACAAAAATCTGCACTCAAAACTATTTAAAAAATTCACAAAATATTGAAGCTCTTTTAATGCGATTCGCGTCTTGCATTCAATAAATTTCAAAATTTCAGTTCACTTAAACTTTTTCAATTTCATTTATCAGGAAAATATCCCAAGCGTCGTCTCCTGAACAATTTTGGTTATTCAACCCAGTCAAAATACTGTGTCATCCAAAAATATTTTTCATTTTTCTAAGCAAGTTCTTGTTACAGATGCACACAACCCGCAATGGATTAAGCCGAGTTGCAAGCCCTTTGCCGTAATTCTATTTAGGGCAAGCAATGTAAAGTCGGAATTTTTAATTTTGCAAAATTTCCGTCAATCGCAATACCTCTCAAATTAATCTGACTTTATAACAAAATCAACAGAAAAACAGGCAAAAAACAACCGATTTGCTTTCATTTTTTGCATTTGCATCTTATTTCCAACACATTTCTTTCACAAAATTTTTTCATCAAGCTTAACACCGATAGTTTCATTTGAACCTTTGTCCATTCACATCTTTATTGTCGCACATTTTCATGCCAAAAATTTTCTATCTCCCCAGAGAGGTTTCTTAACAAAGGATGATCAACCCTATCAAGCAATCTTCAAAAAGGTTTTTTGAAGCTCAAATGTTTAAACGATCAACAGCAATTCATGAAGGCTGCAAAAGAATTCTTTTTTGATGTATTTGTTTTTGTAGCTAACGGCTAAGAAAAAACCAGGACAGAAGTCAAAATTTCCAAACAACACACGACACAGGCAGTCTTTGTCGAGCACAATAAATTGGAGTTGGCCCTTTTGAATGTTTTTCAACTCTCGTCTTGACAAATTTTCCCGCACCGCCCAAACAACTTTTGACCGGTCCATTTTTCCTGAAATTTGTCAAAATCATTTTTTGACTGAGGCAGACACCGCGCCGCTCAACTTTTTTTCCGAAACGATGGACCATCTCAACACATGAACATTTTAGAGAGCTGCTCTCCTCCAAAAAGAAAAAAGAAAAACATAATTACTTTGGTCCGTTGCGGAACCTATCTTGCTAACAATCACTTGCTTCTTCTTTCCTGTCTCAAAACCTCTCCTAAGTTGGAAGTTTTTTTGTGCGTGCAATTTTAACTCGGAAATTTGAAATAATGCAAAATTTCTGAAAGCCGCAAAACCTCTCAAATAAAACTGAATTTGGAAAGCAGGCCCAACTTGCTGACCGGGTGAATCAAAAAGCGAGAGCGTAAAAAGTAAACTTCGGACGCAATGGAGAGAATCTTTTCATTCGATCAAAGATAATCTTCTCATTCAAACCCTCCCTCCGCCATGACAAGATTTAACCTACAACTGGCAACCGTCATCGCTCTCATCGCCGGCTCTCTGTCTTCGAAACAAAAACTAGAAGACCCCCAATGCAGAGAACTCATGAAGTCAAGTCTGTGCAAAATGCTCTACCCGAAATCAATCGGGTCCTGCCGTCGAAGCTTCAAACGCATCGACTACGACAAGGCCTCCGACCACGCCTTCTTTCCTGACTACGGTAAGAGCATAAGATTATAATTTTGCAAACTGCTCCATTTTAACACTCCTTGATATTTTCTCTCAGCCAACTGCATTTCAAAGGCAAATTTAAAAAACAGCTTTATTCGAAAACGTCGCAACCTGATTGTGTCCAAGAACAAATTGCAAATTTCAAAGAAAGTTTGCCGTGTTTCCAATAAGAAATTATTTAATTTTGTCTGTCAAAGCCCCATTTAAATAGGACGACTGAAAAGCTAGCGCGCTACGATTTCAAAACTTTTACCAAAAAAACTCGGCATTTTGTTCAACAATAAAATTCAAAGTTCAGCTACAGATGCATTTCAAAAGCAACTTTCCCATTTTAAAAACTTAAAAGTTATTTTTTTATTTCAAAAAGCCCCATTTGAGAACGCGCAAATTGACGACAAAAATGAACTAGGCGAGTTTGTTGAACTCGCAAAAATTCCTTCAAGTTCAAAAATTTTTTGAGCTCCCCGAAAAGTTTCTGCGTGCATTTTAACCGACACCTACCACCCCATTTGCAGCCCCAAGAGTCAAAGTCAACACGATTTGTCCAACTCCAACAACACCAGCACCGACTTCACCCCCGACCCCGTCGTCGTCAACACCTTCAACTCCCAAGCCGTCAACCCCTCTGCCGCCGACGCCGTCAACTCCTTCACCATCAGCTGTCAGGATCGTTCCCAGCTATCAAGACGAGCAGGCGGCCTACGGTTACAACGAAGAAAATGTAAACGACAACATCCACAGGTTGTTCAGACAGGAACAGAAGAAATCGACGAGATTGGCCAGAGAATTGCAAGAAACAAAGACTGCTCTCGGGGCAGAAATGCAGCTCAAAGAACACCTGAACAACAAAGTCAATGAGCTGGAAAAGCTTCTCAGAACCACCGCCGCCGATCTCCAAACTGCCCAAACCAGCCTAAGCAGCTGCAAGACCAACCTCGTTTTGGCAAAAGAAGACCGCGAGAACAAGATGCTCGGCAAACTCGAGTCTGCCCGAACCAGCCTGAACGAATGCGAGGTCAACTTAAATTTGTCCAAAGAACTTGCTCACAATGCCACCCTCGAGTCCGACACGTTGCTCACCGATCTCAAGGCTGCCCGAACTGACCTGAGCAGCTGTGAGGCCAACCTCGTTTTGGCAAAAGAAGACAGCGAGAACAAGATGCTCGGTGAACTCGAGTCTGACCGAACCAGCCTGACCGAATGCGAGGTCAACTTAAATTTATCCAAAGAACTTGCTCACAACGCCACCGCTGAGTCCGACACGTTGCTCGCCGTTCTCAAGGCTGCCTGAACCGACCTGAGCAGCTGCGAGGCCAACCTCGTTTTGGCAAAAGAAGACAGCGAGAACAAGATGCTCGGCGAACTCGAGTCTGCCCAAACCAGCCTGACCGAATGCAAGGTCAACTAAAATTTATCCAAAGAACTTGCTGACAACGCCACCGCCGAGTCTGACACGCTGCTCGCCGATCTCAAGACTGCCCGAACCGACCTGAGCAGCTGCAAAGCCAACCTCGTTTTGGCAAAAGAAGACCGCGACAATGCCGAGGCCGCACTGAGAGCATCTGAGGACAACTACGCAATTGCCGTTCAAGACTTGGACGCGCACAGGATCGAGTCCGGCAACACCGTTTCAAAGTGCAAGGCACAGCTCAATTCGGCCAAGGAAGAATCGAACCACGCGGTTCTTAAATTGGACAAATGCAAAAACGAGCTTTAGACGGCAAAGAAAGCGTCGGCCAAGCACCAAAAAGAGACCACCCCTGCGAAGGACAAGTATGCCAACTGCCAAAAAGAGACCACCGCTGCAAAATACGAATCGGAGCTATGCAAGGCCGAGCTGCAGATGGCAAAAGACGCATCATTCAACTACCAAAAACAGATGACAGCAACAAAGAACGAGTTGGAAAAGTGCAAGTTCGAGCTCGCTGACGAAAGGGACCGGTCGCTTCAAGCAGTCTCCAGTCTCAAGGACTGCACGGCGAGGTCGGAGGCTCTAACCAAAAAGAATGCCATACTCACCAGCAGCAAAGCGTCTCTGCAATTGACGTTTGATAGCTTCCAAGAGACTTGCGCCAACACCGATCAACGCTTGAACCACACGAGTCACACGCTCAGCGAGACACAGGAGGGTCTCAGGTTGTGCCTCCACGACAGGAACGCGACTAAACTCGAGCTGGAGAGATTGAAGACACCCATGCAAGAAATAGAAAGAATCAACAGTAAGATGGGCTTCCTGTTTGACGCCACAAACACCAATGCTGTCGCCGACGCTGTCGCTGACGAAATTAACACCCACCTTCCCCCCGGCTCAACCCGGCGCACCTCTGGACCGTGATAGGAGTGCTGCTGCTGGTGCTGCTACTTGTTGTCGCAAAGACTTGCTACAACGAGATTCAAGCAGCCATCCAGCAACATCCGAGGACGTCGAAAA